>Ga0070747_1000912_pt1 | contig 14618 bp, 12 predicted proteins | sample VirMetDEL_Mar_31_FD_77321 | JGI IMG/M metagenome (GOLD analysis project Ga0070747, IMG submission 77321) | Aqueous microbial communities from the Delaware River and Bay under freshwater to marine salinity gradient to study organic matter... | ecosystem: Environmental > Aquatic > Marine > Coastal...
AGACTTAAAACCTTCGGTGGTCGTGCATCTGGCCCAGCGCCCTTGGTCGATCTGTTCAACTTCACGATTGATACCTTCAAAAAGGCTGCAGGTGGTAAGCTGTCTTCCTACGAATGCCATAGCATTATGTGCAAGATCGGTGAAGTGGTTGTCGTAGGTGGAGTGAGACGTAGTGCGATGATTTCATTGAGTAATCTCAGTGATGATCGTATGCGTCACGCCAAGAGCGGCAAATGGTGGGAAACAGCCCCGCACATGGGCCTAGCCAATAACTCCGTGGCCTACACAGAAAAGCCAGATGCTATGTCCTTCCTGCGGGAATGGACTGCCCTAGCAGAAAGCGGTTCTGGTGAGCGTGGTATTTTCAATCGTGAGGCTGCGGTGAAGCAGGCCCACAAGAACGGACGCCGTGACCCTAACTACGAATGGGGAACTAACCCGTGCAGCGAAATCATCTTGCGGGGACCGAAGACCGATAAGAGCGGCAATCCTATTGCAGGTACAGGCGGTCAGTTTTGCAACCTAAGTGAGGTAGTTATCCGTGCTACAGATACTAAAGAAGATCTTATTCGGAAAGTCCGTGTCGCAACCATTTTGGGAACGGTACAATCTACCTATACCAAGTTCCCTTATCTGCGAAAGGTGTGGGCGAAGAACACTGCAGAAGAACGGCTGTTGGGCGTGTCGCTAACCGGCATCATGGATAACACGCTGACGAATGGCAAAGAGGGCGATCTGGCTGCACTGTTAGAAGACCTGAAGCAGGTGGCTGTAGATACCAACAAAGAATGGGCTGATAAGCTGGGCATCGAAGTGTCGGCTGCTATAACCTGTTGTAAACCCTCGGGAACAGTTTCACAACTTGTTGATAGTTCGAGCGGGATACACGCACGGCATAGCCCGTACTACATCCGCACAGTCCGTGGTGACAACAAAGATCCTCTGACGCAGTTTATGAAGGACTCAGGCGTTCCTAACGAGCCAGAAGCCTTTAAGCCCGATCAAACCACCGTGTTTAGCTTTCCAATGAAGGCACCCGATGGTGCAGTGGTCACTGCGGATATGTCTGCAATTGATCAGCTAAACATGTGGCTAATGTACCAGAGACATTGGGCCGAACATAAGCCTAGCGTGACTATAAATGTCCAGAATTCTGAATGGTTTCAGGTGGGTGCATTCGTTTACGAGCATTTTGATGAAATGTCTGGTGTATCGTTCCTGCCGTTTGATGATCACACATATCAGCAAGCGCCTTACCAGCACGTTGGTAAGTCCGTGTATCAGGAAATGCTTGCTATCATGCCAGAGGCAATCGATTGGACAAAGCTTTCTGCGTATGAAGCGGAAGACAATACCTCTGGTAGTCAAACTCTGGCATGCACAGGGGATAGCTGTGAAATCGTAGATCTAACGGCGTAATGGTTGATATGTACACAATATTAACAAGAGACCAATGCAACTTCTGTGACCGGGCAAAAGCAGTACTCCGGTCACAGGGGCAACCTTATGCAGAGTACAACATACAATCTAAAAGTAGCAGGTGGTTAACGCCCCTGCTCCTTATGGCTGACCTAAAAACCGTACCCCAGATCTTTGATCCTGAAGGAAAGTACATCGGCGGCTACAGCGAACTTGAGGACTCATTCAAATAATTGAGGCAGGTTTATGAATACAAACGAGGCATATGAAGTCGGTTACGAAGACTTCTTCAAGAACAACCATCGATGCGCTTACAAACCTAAAAGTCGTTTCTACAAAGAATGGCAGCGTGGTTTCAATGATGCGTACTTCTACAACAGGAGAACCCATGTACAAAGTATTTCAACAGAAAGACTTCAACAAGTATGATGAAGCGGCACGGGCAGCGGCTAAAAGGTTTTGGTCTTCGGTGGGTTATCTTTGCGAAGACAATCCTGACGAATATGGGGTGGACCTAGTCGTTAAGGGCCAGAACAAAATGTTCTTCTGTGAGGTTGAGGTCAAGACGGTGTGGCACGGGGTACAGTTTAAGTACCCCACCATCCATCTGCCTGTACGCAAGGCAAAGTTCTTAACCAAACCCACACAGTTTATGATCTTCAATAACAGCCTCACCCATGCAGCCATCTTTGGCCGTAAGGTTGTGTTGGATAGCCCCTGCGTTGAAGTCTCCAATGTTAAGATCTCACATGGCGAGAAGTTCTTTGACGTACCTTTTGAAAAAGCAACCTTCGTACAAACAATTTAGGTGAATATGAGCAAAAATGCACGGCGTTACACAAGAAAACGTAAAATAACAGATGGAGAAATACCTACGCCTAAACACGTTAAGTCTATTGAACTGGTCCCCAAGACTTACAACCAACAACTTTATTCCAAAGCTCTTAACAATGACCCTCTAGTATTCGTCACAGGATGCGCAGGGACCGGGAAGACCTATATGGCGGCGACACAGGCCGCTAAGATGTTCTACGAGGGTAGTGTGGCAAAGATCGTCATCACACGCCCTAACGTGGCTGCAGGGGGACGTGACATAGGCTTCTTTAAGGGCGGTCTGGAAGAGAAAATGGCCCCATGGGTAGCCCCTCTGATTGATGTACTAAAGAAGCACCTAGGCGTCACCAAAGTACAGAGCATGCTGTCAGATGGTAACATCGTAGTAGAACCCTTTTCTGTGATGCGAGGTAAGTCATTCGATGATGCATTTATCATCCTAGATGAAGCTCAGAACACCACATACGTTGAGCTAAAGATGTTTCTGACCCGCATAGGTGAGAACACGAATGTAGTGGTAAACGGTGACGTTGCTCAGACGGATCTTGCAGAGAAGTCCGGGCTAGGCCGCATCATCAGAATGATCAAACAACAGATGCTACCCTTCCCTGTTATAGAAATGACTGTGGATGATATTGTGCGATCAGATGTGTGTGCCACATGGATTAAAGCATTTATAAAAGAGGAAGCTGCGTAATGGATTTATACCTGTCCGGGTGCCTATACATGATCGGCTCCCTGTTTATGACTTTAAACTTTGAGCCAGAAGAGGGTGCCTCAAAAGTGATGTACCTTTTGTTCGTATTTGCATGGCCTGTAATGACCCTATGGCTAGTAATAGAAGACATGTTTCACAAAGAATAAAGCGCCCCGTGGCATTGACCTCGGAGCGCCCTAAGCGTATAATATATTTGAAGCTGGAAGTTTGGTCGCTTCCGTTTCGGTTTTAATTGGAACCCCTCAGATTTCGGTCTGGGGGGTTTTACTTATTGAGGCACTACGGCGTCTACCACATTTAGCAACATATCACTTGTTTGATCGGATGCATCACCGACCCGCAATTCGTATTGCAGTGTTCTGTTAGCTACGCTTAGAAAATTATCCCGCAATGTAGCCAACAAACTAGGATCTGCACCATCTGCAATCTTAGTAGCAAGATCAGCGAAGTCTTCAGGGTTTGCTAGAATAGTACCAATAATCCTTTGCTGTTCCTCTTTACCTAGTTTTTCCATTGCTTCAATTTGACCTGCGGTAATTCTACGAGCCGCAGCGGCAGTTGGGTTCATGTATCCGAAAGCGAAAAGTATACCGGTAGACACACTGTCTCTAACACCTAAGTTAGCCGCTGTATCAGAACCAGACCGTGCTACCTTCATCCGTGCAGACAGGGATAAATCCTGTAAGCTGCCCAAGGTAAGCATCATGGTATCTTTCATAAACTCATCGTGAGGGAAGGCACGAGATACCGCATCTATAAGACCACTAGCTCTCTCATTAGTTAGTTTTGCAAGCTGCCCCGTAGCAACATCACGCATACCGCCGGGTGCAATAGCAGTGGAAGTTTTTATGGTGTCATTAATAGTACGAAGCAACATAGATTGAGTTGCCATTCTAGCAGGTACTTGCTGATCCGCAGGAAGCTTATCTATCTCTTCCATAAGCGCACCAATAAAATTGCCGGGATCAGATCCAAGAAGCTCCCGTTTCACAGTGATGCTTGGGTTACTTTGAGCCTCACCTTTCCTGATCCTAGAAAGAAACTGAGCTACAACAGTATCCTCTGCAGCAATCTTCCGCTGCCGTGCCATATCTGCTACTTCATCTGCAGCCAACGCACGGTTTCCAAGCTCATCTTGAACAGAAAGTATACGGGATTTCGCAGAGTTAAGTTCTTCAACTAATGGACTATCCAGAGACCGGAGTTGGCCGATAATACCCTCAAACGCTGCGTCTATTTGCTCTATGGTCTGGGTATCATTGTTTCGCAAAGCCTTCGCAAGCTTGTCGGCTTGTTCTGCTACAAACAGATCAATAAATGGCTTGTTTACCTCGCCCTTGCTCAACGCCCCAGATAAAGCGAACTGTAATTGCTCTAGCTGGTTACCTGTGCGATCCGAAAGCATTGCATCTGTATTTGCTACAGAGTTTGTCTCTAGGTCAGGCTGACCTCTACGGCTCCCTCCCTCTGGTACAGGTGTGCTTGTACCTGCATACGCTGGGGTAAAGGATGCGTCAGATAAGTTCTGGGTAGTCATAGAGTTCTGGAACTTACTCTGTGTCTCAATGAACAAACTATCCGCAGCATTAGCGATCTCTGCAGTGTCGCCCCCATTACGGCTTACATATGCAAGCTGTCCGGTTGCTTCTCCTGCCTCATTTACTGCCTTCGATGTAATATGGTCTCTGAGTTGAACCAAAGACGCCGCCACATTGCGGTTGTTGGTTGAGGATATTAATTTATCTATTTCCTTCTTGAGGCTGTATAGATCCTGAAACCCAATATCGTCAGTCAATCCATCGATGACCTGTTGAGGGGTTATCGCAGAAGCACCTTCCCGTGGGTCTCCCATTAAAGATGGCTCTGAAGATGGAGAAATCTTATCCCCAAACACCTGCTTTAATTTAGCAAGAATTGGTGCGCCATCCTGAGTTGTTTCACCCAAACCGCCTGCATTGTTAAATACATTCGCAAGCTGTGTTTTAAACGCAGGCATATCGATTGGATCATTCGGGATAGCTTCATATGCCACCTTAACCGCATCATACGCCGCACGGTATTCATCCACAAAGGTCTTACCATACAAATTAGTAAGCTGTTCTACATACTGGGTATCATCAAAGAATCGAGAAGGATCGACCTCCGCTACTATTTCCTTAATCAGAGGATCGTTTTGGACCGCAGAACCTGCTTCGGCTCTAAAATTACCTGCCTGTGTTTCTGCGGCTGAAATCTCAGCATCAATCTCTTGTAAATCTAGGTTTCTGTTGTCCACCAGATCAGGTACGGTTTCCGTATCAAAGTCTATGCCGTCCGGGTTTACTGCCCTAGCTTCTTTTTCAAAGAGATTTCCTGCTGAATTAATCATTTCAGCTTGTTTATCTCTAATCATACTATTGTCAGTGGCACCTCTAGTTACCCCAATAGTATTGGAGACAATTGAGTTTGCTTCCTTTTCTACATATCGTTCCCATTCATCGGGCTTCATAGAGTTCTGCAACCTTTGGCGGGTAACAGTTATATACTTCTTTGCACCTGCAGCTAGAGCATTAACCGTGTCTACGGGTATTTCCTCTACCGTATTACCTACAGTCGCAATAATGGTTGCATTATCTTTCAACACCTGTGCCAGCGCACGGGAAGCTTCTGCAACTTCTTGGGCGTTTGCGCTTTTCAATGCAGGGTCAATAGTCGTAATTACACCTAAGATAGCGGCACGTTGCGCTTTATCTCGCACAAACTTTTTATTGATCAGACCTTGTGAGCTACTACCCATGTCACCTACTTTTCGTAGGGCAAGACCGGCTACACCCAGAAAAGTATCAAAAACACCATTGACCACTAGACCATCAAAAATCATTGCCAGATCTTTGGCTTGTTCGTCATTAACTCCGGTGAAGGTTTTCTTAACCATCTCCTCATCAAAGATCAGACCTTCATCGCCTTCTTGCGAGAGAACACCCTCTGTTAAAGCTACTGCAAGGCTTCCGCCAGCGTATTGAACTGCGTTGTCCACTACGGAACCCGCACCCCGAATAGTATTACCTACTACGTTATCTGGTAATACCTTATCAGCCTTCTTAACTAACGCAGAACCTACCCCTACAGCCGCCCTACCTGTTTTTTCAGCGGCAACGCCGGGAACACCGAATACCAAAAGATCTGTTAGTAGACCTTCACCCGTACTCTGGTCATAATCAGGAACGGCAGTGGCGTAGTCGCTATCCTCTAGGAAGTTAACATCCAGACTACCATCTTCCTCACGCTCGACTAGGCCGTATAGCTCTGAGAATATGGTGCGGCCTGCTTGGCCCACTACACGCTCAAACATATTACTACCCGGTCTAGGGATTAATACAGATTTGACTTCGTTGTTTTCGTCTAGATACTTAAATACTCGTACTTTTCCATCAGAGATAAACTCATCATCTGTCATACCCGTCAGGTCTAACCCCAAAAGACGGGCTTTTGGCAGATCTACCTCTACAGAATTTTGGTATATTTCTTCTGCCCGTGCATCAAATTCAGCCAACTCTTTAAGATACGCATCTCTTTCCTGTTGGGATTGGTTTGGTAAATCCTCTGGGTTAACAAAGTCAGAAAACTTAGCCCCTATACGAGTTAGAAAACTTAATTCAGGACGCTCACCATATATAAAGTCTTGGTTTCGTACAGGGTTCCGGGCCGCAGTAACTTGTTCTGTTACGTCAGTGCTGCCATCTGGAGTAGTGCTGGGAACAAAACCTTCTGGGGCTGACACATCAATACCTTGATCAATCATCCTCTGGCGTGTCTCTTCAGTACGCTTTAAAAAGTTATCAAGGTCTGCCTGTTCTTTCGCAATCCGGTCATCTACGGAAAGCCCGTCTTCATCTAGGATGGGTTCTTGTTGTGAGGTATCTTCATCAGGAACTGCGTTGTCAGCCCCACGGAGGGTTTTTACGAAATCATCAAATATACCCATGAGTTAGTACCCGCCCATTGCTTTAAGGTTTTCTACGGATGTACCCAAAGCTTGGGCAAACCCTCTAAGAAAGTCCTCCCTGTCCTTGGCCTTTTGTTCGTCTGACCCGTTGCCATCCTGTATGCTTTTTAGATGCGCCTCTACTACTTGCTTTGTTATTGGCTTTGACCCGCCACCTTCGATAGATATGGTAAACGTACCAGTATTTATAAAGGTCTCTAAGTTTTTATTATTAACTCCAGAAGTTTCTTCTGTGGCTGTAGCCGTAGGGGAATAAGAAACCGTATTCTGATATGCCTCTGTTATTTTCGGATCATCGAATTGCGTAACAAAATCGGAGAACCTCGTTGGCTGTAGTATTGGTAGGTAGCCATACATTTCTTTAAAGTCATTAGGCGGTCCAGTTAGAACGCCTTGGGCTTTAACATCGTACACTCTGATTTTATCGGCCATAAATGTGCGCAGGGTTTGTTCAAACGCCTCGTAACCACCTTTTACGTTAAGCATCTCTGACAAACGCTCAAAGTCTTTGTTAGACATTGCATTGCCAGATTGCCCTTCCATACGACCTGCACGGAATACTAAGGACAACATAGAGGCTTCAAACATTGCTGTTTGGTCACCTAGCTTCTGAACATCACCGCTAACAATTGCGTCAACTAAAGACGCAGAGGCATTTGGTGCGTTCTTTGCCACAGCCGCACGGAATTGTTCTTCCGTAACCATATAGTCATCTGCTTGCCCCTCAAACAAACTTTCCATGACTTGTAGGACACCAGATCCAGAGCGTACAAAGTTTGTAATAGCTTGAGCAACATCGCCTGAAGCGTTCCGCACACGGGGATCTGCCCTAGCAAAGGCTAGAGCCTGTTCTGAGTTAATAAGACCCTCAACAAGGGCTACTTTAGCAGTCTCTGCTTCCTGATTATACTTGTTAGTTTGTACTGAGATTTTGTGAAGGGCTTTGGATTCTTCACCCTCAATGGTGCGAAGGAATCGGTAATCTGTCCCCTCTACAAGAGGATTCCCAGTTGAATCGAGCATCTGTACTTTACCATCGGCACCCGGCTTCTCTACTACCAGCATAAATGCCTGTACCCCATCAGGCCGGGTTACTACTGCCTCATAAACCTTCTGCCCCGGCACACCGTTTTGTTTTGCAATTTCGCCCCTCTGTTGCGCCGCTGCCAATGACGCTAAACGGCTGATAATCTCTTCACCGGCATCATCATTTTCAGCAAGCTCTATTTGCTTCAGGGTGGCGTTATAATTATTAGCCCCATCCCCATACTTTTTGTATGTTGGTAGGTTTTCTACCTTTTTAATATCTGAGGATATTTGTTTAGCGAGGCTTACATCCTCAGATGTTGCCCCAGCGGCTCCCGCAACGATAATCAGGTTATCAATTTCTGCGGAGGTTTTACCTGCCAAATTGCTTGGGGTAATTATGTCTTGCCATTGACCCGACTGCTTAATTGAGATGGCATTCTCAATAGTGGTCCTTTTGCTTTCATCCATATTAGGATCTACAGCTATAGAGGTCTTCAACTCATTTGCATCTGCTGTGACTAGATACTCCCTAAAGAGTTGGTTGCCTCGGTTTTCGTACTCTTGTCGCCATGCCTCAGAATACTCAGTTGGATTAGCTCGTAGGTTACTTCCAAAAGCCTGCCAATCGGCAAAAGTTTTAATGCCCGATATATCAATATCTTCAGGAGTTGATCCGAAGGGATTAATTTTAACACCACCGGGTGTGTTCACCTCGACAGAGCCATCTTCAGGAAGGGTTGTGCCGTTTAATGGTGTACCACGCTCCTCAAAAATCTTCTGCATTTCTTGGGCTTGGGTGGAGTAATCACTTGATGGGTCTGCAGCAATTTTTGCTACATCACTTGCACGGAAAGCCCTGTCGGTTTGATCTGTTGTTCCCTCCGCTCCCAAATTAGATCCTGTTTCTATTTCACCGTTAGGCCCACCAAACCCTACACCTAGATCAGAAATCTTAGGATCGGCAGGGACATTCGGGCCTTGGAATGGTGTGTCAACCATTTCTGTAGTGGGGGCAGTAAATTCAAGCTGTCCACTTTTAATACGGTTTTCCGTAGAGCTTATAACAGCACCTACATCACCACCCATAAGTTCCAATTGGTTTTGGAAGTGAGTAACCGCTGCGACATTGTCTGCAGTACCTGTGAAGTCGAGGGCAAGTATTTTGGCATTTTTAGCAATCTTCTTCGCCTCTGCCTCTTTTGCACGTTGTGCTGCGGCAAGGCGTTTAGCTTCTGCAGCGGCTTCTCTTTTGGCTATACGCTTCTCTTCACGCTCTTCTTCACCACGCTTCATAATACCTTGAGCCATGATACCTGCACCGGTATCAATTGCTTTTGCCAGTGTATTGTCAGGCTGATTAAAACCGCCAGAAGCAATCTTACCTGCAATTCGGGCTTTCGTTGCGCTATAGGCCATTACACCACCTCTTCTTCAGTATCAGAGCCGCCCAACATGAGCGCCTGTTCTTCCGCTGTGGCGGTCATTTCTTCTGCAGGCTGTGCCGGTGCCATAAGACCGCCTTCGCCCTCTGAGACGGCCTCTACGGCGCTCTCAGGGTCTGTCTCTTCGGGGTCTACATCATCAACAACACCCATAATCATTTTAAGCGTGGTGGAGGTGATCGGTGTGCGTTTAGCATTAAGACCATCTTCGTATTTAATGTTCTCGCTGTCGGCTAAGATCTGCAGGTATCGGTAGACCGGGCCAGCCGCTAAGATAGCCATGTCGATCTGGAATTTACCACGGCCAATGCCCTGCATCATTAAGCCTGCAACAATGTTAGTCAGAGGGCGTCCAAGCTCCATAAGGCTGTAGACAATCTCTGCGGTGGTTTCATCGTTCATCCGCTCCATGACGTACTCTACTGTACCGTCATAGGTCTCAATCTCTGGTGGCCGGTGCCATGGATAGTTACGAGTATCAGCGGTGTAGTTCTCACCCGGTATCGGGCCTATTGTCTTTGGATCAAACATCTTCCACCCCATCTTCGGCTTCGGGTTCCATGTCTGCTAGATCTTCTTCTAGCTCATCCATGTAATCAGGTGTGTATACTACAGGGTTGCCCTGAACCTTCATAAGCTCTTCGGGCATGCTACCTTTCAGAAAGCTCTTAATGGACTTCTCAATTGCGTCTTCAAATTTCATTTTTAAGCTTCCCGTAATTAACCATCAGGTAACCCTCTGGTCCCTCAATTACCGTGTCAGGATGTGTCTTCTGAACTTCCTGTGCGATCACGCCCATGGTCGGATATTTGTCGTAGCCGATTTCCTTGGCCGTATCGTTCCAATCCCATGTGTAGAATTGAACGCCGTTGAGTGTGTCGTAGGGCTGAATGTTTTCTTTAAGGCGTACATCAGAGGCACCTGCAGCCGCTGCAGCAATTTGAATACCGCCGCCCAGAAGCGTGTCAAAAAGACTGGGTTTCTGTGGTGTAGCTGCCTGTGTCTGCATCTCACCTAAAATAAGACGCATCTCAAACTCTTCCTCGCTAACCGCACCCTTGAATAAGTAATCCAAGACACTGTCTGTGCGGTCCCATGTACGGTTAAGACCTTCTTGCGAAATATCCAGAATGTTCTTTGTATCGATTGCGGCGGCATCATACGCCATCTGCGTGTTGGCGGTTGCAACGGTCTGCCGCCACTGGGCGTTGGATTCATCTACAGCATACTGCATCTTTGAGTAGAACTGTTGGCGCTCATTTTCTAAGGCCATACGGAACTCTGTGGCATCATTAACCTCGCCAGCATTGAACCGCTTTAGCTCAGACATCAGGTTAGCATTAAACTGTTCCACCTGTGTACCAAGCTCTGTGTAGAACTTAGTGAAGTCATTCTTGCTTTCCGCAGAAAACCGGCGGGTGGCATTCTCTTGCTGTGTGTCTTCAAGCAGAACCTGAACACGGGCCTGAGTGTTAATCATAAAGGCCTGTTGTTCGTTGGTCAGGTTGCTCAGATCCATTTCAAGGAATGCTTGAGCGTTCTGTACCGCTGCAGTCTCACGGGCGTCTAGGTTAGCCAAATCAAAGTTAGACAGAACCGTAGCTTTGTTGATGATGGCCTGCTGCTTATTGTCTAAGTTTTTAACCGTCAGGGTTTGAAAGAACTGCGCCTCTTGCTGTGCAATTGGAAGGCTTGCTTCCATCAGAGCGGTAGCCATAGCCGCTGTAGCTGCAGTACCGGTCATGCCACTGAATGTGATTGTACGTCCTACTGCACGGGCTTGTGCTTGTGCAAATGCAGGGATCTTAGGTTCACCGTCTGGACCAACAAAAGAATCGGCCAGCATCTCAAGCTGTCCGGTTACGGTAGACTTCATATCTACATAGTTACCTTCGCCCAAATTCTGCGCCATGAGCTTACCGGCAACGGTTCGTGTATCGATTATTGAACTGAACTTTTGTGTGGCATAATCATTAAGAGCTTCGCCAGTTTGGTTCACTGTACCATCGGCGTTAATGCCTGTGGCAGAACCCTTCATGTCCAGCGTGTAGCCTTCTGCGTCCACTAGGTTAGCATCACGAACTTCGCCTGTGGCAGCGTCCATAGTAAACTGCGGGTTGTTCATGCGATCAGATGCAGTCGCTGTGGTAAATGTAGTGGGGTCCACTGCAGTAGGATTGCTAACCGGTGCAACGCCTGTAACGGTCTGAGGCAGATACTTCTCTAGCCCCTTGAGGGCATAATTAGGATTGGCAGGATCTAGTAGCGTTCCTACAGTAGCAGGGTCTAGGTTTGGGATAATGTCAGAAAGGTTGATACCCTTTGCATCTAGAAATGCTTTAGGGTCTGCAAGCATTGCTTGGATTTCTTCGTTGGACGTAACCACACCAGAATCAATAAGCATTTTAGCTATACCCTCAGAGGACAAAGCACCGGGTTCCGCATCTTCCGCAGCCTGATCATTATCACCCGCAGTCTGCCCAGAAGAACCTCCTGTATTGTTGTCATCATCATTAGCGGTAGGGTTAGGGTCAATTATTGCTGTGCCACTACCAAAGATGTCTTTAATGTCACCAACAGCATCGGAGAACTTATAGTCTTCTCCGTGTCCTGCAGACTTATCACCAACAGATTTATTTTTCTGGTTGGTATCGGTAGAGTTCATTGCCCCGCCAGAAACAATCTTACCGGTATCAGTGTTTACCAGACTACCGCCTTGATATTCCTTATTATCACTCTTAGTGAAAGTATTTGCTACGCTTTCAGTGAAGCTGTTGCCACCTCCGAAGGTATCTGCCCATAAACCCATTAGATCTTATCCTTTTCTTCTTCACATCTGCGGATACGATCTCGCAAGTAGATGTAGTTTTTTACAGCCTCATCAATTGCCGTAGCATCGGCAGGAAGGCTCTCTAATTCATCGGCTAATTGGGTATTGAACCGGTCATCATACTGCTTGATTTGTGGGCAATAGATTTCGAGTTGGGTTCTATAGACCGTTTGAGCGCAGCCGGTCAGTGATAGACTTGCGATCAGTAAGATTGTCGCTTTCATTTTCAGACATCGCCTTATAAAAATCAGCCGCCTTTTGTTGCGCCTGTAGTTCATCGGTAAGGACTTTGTTCTTCTCTTTCGCCCGTCCTTTGATCTGCCCAAAGACGTAAATAATGGGCAGAGCGAGGGCCAAGGTGGCAATGATGTAGGTCTTAACTTTGCCGAAGATGCTAAACATCAACCCCGTCCTTTTGGTCCTTCCAACGGGCGTATGCTGCCAGAGCGATACCGGCGATTGCACAGAGTAGGAAAACGGTCTTGAGGCTGTCAGCATATGCTATAAGACCCTGTAGCTGTCCGGCCATTTCGTTCAGGCCAGTGGCTGCACCAGCGATACCTACACCTGCCATCGTCTTAGATTTAGCCAGAGGTTTCTTGTCTTGTGCTGCAGGCTTCTGAGCCATTGGTACATCAACGTCATCGCTAGGTAGCTGTGCGTCCAATGTGAACAGTGCTGCCTCTGCAGAACGGCGGCGTGTGAGACCGGTAAGGGGCTGAAGTTTGCCACCAACCCGTGCTTTGTTCCAGCGCATCAGTTGAGCCGGTACTGCAGAATAATCTCCAGCATTTAATTTTTTCCTCAGAGTCGATCCTGAGAAGGCACCACTACCAAGGTTGAATACAAACGACACTAGGGCATCGAATTGGTATTGCGTTAAAGGTACATCAACCAGACGTTTAACATCCGCCTCGTATATCTTCATGTCTTGCCGCAAAAGGTCTTCTGCCTCTTGCTTTGTAAGACGCATATTCTTCTTCACACCCTTAGTATGGCCGTAGCCGATGGTGAGAATATTAGCTGGGCAGCGATATGGAACTACCATACCGTCTGGCCCTACTTTGTGCAGACCCTCAAACTTCTTGATTAAGTTAAGGCCTTGGTCAGAGATTGATTTTGGATGCATGTTTACCCGAATGTGTTAAAATATGGATCTTGTCTTTCCATCAGGCCGCTATCGATTGCAGCCCTACGGTTGACCAATTGCTGCGGTGCCAGTGTACCCGGCTGTTGCCCTCGGCCTGTGTACCCAAGCTGATCCATTTGCTTGAGTAGTGAATTTACGTTGAACATATTCTGACCCAGCATCTGACCTTGTTCGTCAAAGTTAGCTAGTAATACGTTGCTCTGATTATCCATCGCACGGCGTGTGGTTACACCCTGTGCATCGATGCTCTCACGAACCAGCTTACCGTTTTGGTCAAAGGCTTGCGCAAGCTGTGTGTACTGTTGGCGAATGTCATCAGGAAGATTATCACCCTGCGTTGTAAGAACCTGCTTAACTGTATCCAAACGCTGTACTACATCGTTCTGTGCAGCCGCCTGTTCACGGGTTCCTGCGTCCAGACCAGAAGCAAGCTCACGAATGGTCTGAGTAAACTCTTGTGCGGTTACTGGTGCAGAAGCTGCAGCCCTACGAGCCTGTTCATCAACCTGACCAGATACATTGTTAATGTCCCGGCTGGTGTCGTTAAAGCTGTCAGAGATCGTTTCACGGGTTTGGTTAAACCCACCAGTAACAGTATCCAGAAGCTCCGCACGGGTCTGGTTAGCCAGTGTAGTGTTAGCATCATAGTTCTCACGGAAATCGTTGAGACCTGTCTGCATGCCGCCGATGCCGCCCATGATACCGGCTTGGCCTTCAGCAAGACCGCCGTAGTAGGTATCAGAACGATCTGACATACCCTCAAGGTACGATTGCAGGTTAGTCTGACCACCAAGCACATTAGCAGAAAGATCCGTCAGGCTCTGGTTCTGCGTATCGAACTGTGTGTTTACGTTCTCGTTAACGCCAGCAAAACCTGTGTCGAGAGTGCTGTCTACCGTATCGAAACGGTTAGTCATGTTACCAGAAAGATCCGACACACTGTTCTGGATACCTGTCTGGCCCTCTGCGACATCGTTAAAGGATTGGTTCATACTGCTGAACCCGGTATCCACAGAACCCTGTACATTGCCCAATGTGCTGTTCACATTATCAATGCGACCACCCACATCAGCAAAGCCAGTGTTGGTTGTACCCTCGAGGCTACAGATACGGTTTTCAATACCACTGGTATCTACGACCTGCGTGGTAACAGATGTCTGAGGGATGGCCGCAATGTCTGCACGAATATCAGATTGACCTGTGCTAAGAT
>Ga0070747_1000913_pt1 | contig 14606 bp, 16 predicted proteins | sample VirMetDEL_Mar_31_FD_77321 | JGI IMG/M metagenome (GOLD analysis project Ga0070747, IMG submission 77321) | Aqueous microbial communities from the Delaware River and Bay under freshwater to marine salinity gradient to study organic matter... | ecosystem: Environmental > Aquatic > Marine > Coastal...
AGACGTGATGTTTGCTTTAGGAATAGGACCTGCAAGAATTGGTTCAGCTAAAACTGCTGTTCCTTTTGCAAACCCAATGTTTGTAGTTCCAGCTACAATACTTCCATTTGTATCGAAATCATAGGCGATTACGGTTCCTGCAACAACTGATGCTGGGCCTAAATCATCTACTGTTGAAATGTTTTTCACAGATGTTCCGATTAATACTTTTGATACGTGATTACGTGACATAATTAATTAATTTTTATTATTAAGATTTAGACACCGATGGTTGTGTTTGCAACCTTCGCGCTTCTAGATTCTCTAAGATTAAAGTAACAGTCTTATCTTCAAGTTCTTCCATAAATGGATAAACTAGCGTAGATGCATCTGTTATCTCGGTTGGTACTGCAAGGTAATCGTATCGTACTTTAGTACAGTTCCAATTATCTTGGGTCTCAAATTTAATATCCCCATCTATCAACCTATAATTAGGAGTATCTGGGTAGGATTTTAAGAATGTATTAGATTCTCTATCCGGGTTATTCTCATTGTTCTGTGCTCTTGTATCCATCCAACCTGACTCACTTTCTATTACTACGAAGGCTTCAAGTCCTTTTAATCTAAGAACACTTGCAGGTAATGCGACTTTATTATCGGTTAGTGCAAGTTCTGGTTGTATCTTAATCAAGTCTGCCATGTAAACCATTATAGCAGGCTTGTTCACTATTTGTGAATATAACCCTAGATCGAGACCCAGGGTTAATAATTTTAGTGCATCATTAGCAAAGAATATAACTTCTTCAGGCCTAACATCCTCATACGCATTAGTGTCGAGTCTATTGAGTTTTACCTGAACATGTGTTACAAAAACTTCTGCTGTCATACTTTATTATTTTGTAGTTAAAGCCTTTTTGATAAGGTCCATATCTCCTGATAACTTAGCTTTTATGATAGCTTCTAAAGTTTTGTCTTCAGCAATTGCGCTAGCAGCTAAATCTTTAGTATGTCCTACTACCACTTCTCCATGGTAAATAGCTCCATCTTCCATAAGTAAAATACCTTTATCCAACGCATTGGTTATAAGTGATTTCACTACTAAGAAATCGTCATTAGCTCTCTTCAAGAACAATGCAGGATTTTCCTCTATTTTCTCATCAATCTTGTCAATGATAGAGTTAACATTCGTTGCATCTGTAATCTCTCCATAAGTAGCTAAAATATTCATTTTAGTTTCTAAGTCTAATTTCTCTGCTAAATTGTAAGCATCTTTTAAACTTCTTCTACCTTTAATTCTTTGCTCAGCTTCTTGATCCTCAGAATACAATACATACTCTATTGAAGAGTGATCCAGAATGTGAGTTAATCCATCAGCTACAATTGATTGAGCTTTAACTACTAAGTACTTTAATAAGTCATGCCCATTTGTAAGGTCTAACTCTAAAGATTCTTTTCCTATACGGACAAAGTAATTGTGCCAAAAGGCTGATGTTTGTTTTAAAGAGTTCTCTGGCATATCTAATTCGATTTCCATTGCTCTTCGTGTTCCTTGAACTTTCTTTGGAATCTTGTTACCTACTTTAGGTTCTAAGAAATCCTCAGTTAAACCGGTTACAGGAAAGCCATTCTTATCTAGCCCTGGTCCTATACCAGTGTATGCGTCAACATACTTTTTCATTTTTATTAACGGATCCGCGTGGACTTGTTTAAAATTTACTTTAACATTCCTGTTCAGGCCGTCTAAACTTAAAATCTTGTTCATAATATTATATGTCGTTTTTGTTGTTTGTTGTTAAAAATTTGTTGTTTAAGGGGGTGACTAACCCCCCTAACAACAACAAAGATAAGAGTATTTCTACTCTCAGACAAATGTCTTTATACGCTTAGTTTAAACGTAAGATCATTTCACCACAACTAGTTGGGTCTTGAAGTTGGATACCTACTTCCGCAAGCATATGTACTTCATAACCATCTAAGCCGTTAGAACGCATCACTGATACAGAGTTGGCAACTTCTCCAAATGGAGTTGTAGATCCAGCAACATACCACATTGCGTTTTCAGAGTTCTTCTTAGCTACTTTTCTGATATTGGCTTTACCTTTAACAGTTCCGAAGTTAAGAATTGTGAATCTATATGATTCAATTGGTTTTTTGCTCACAGGATGTAAGGTTCTGTTACGAGTCTTATCATCATAAGGAGAAAATTCTTTTACAGTTAAAGAAACACCATTCAAGAACTCAACACTTTTGAAGTGTCCAGTTAAAGTTAAGTTGTCTCCAGTACCTGTAATAAAGGTTCCTGAGTTAGTTACAGTAATACCAAGGTCTTTTTGACGCTCTAATACTGCACGGTTGAATTCTCTAACACCCATTTTTCCGGTTAAGGCTACAAAGTTGTAGTCTCCACCCCAACGAGATGCATTGTACGATAAGTCTAATAAGAACTCATCAATAACATCATACGTTAATTTAGAGTAGTACAATCTGTTAGCAGGAGAGATTTGTTGTCTCACACCAGCTCCATGATAAACAGGACGTTGGTTTTTACCTTGCAATCTAACTTGACCTTGAGGGTCTTTGTTATAAATTGTGTAGATAAAAGAACGATCTATTTCTTTGTACCATTGTGCCATAGCAGTCCATTCTGCTAATTTAGTCCACATTTTAGTAGACTGTCCATCTTCAGAGAACAATTCAATTACCATAACGTCAGTAGCTGCCGATCTTGAAACCGCGTAGTGCTTACGTAAAGTAGTTAATTGATTCTTTAAAGTCATTGGAGCAACGAAATCTGTTCCGCCACCTTTATCAGAGAACTCTTCAACAGTAGAGAAATCTTTCGACATTCTAGCACCGTTTAATAATTGATCTGCATCAATGAATTTTTTTGGATCTGGGTCTGTTAAAACAGCAGTGTAGATATAATCTATACCGTTTGAAGTAACATTAGAAACTCGTAACATTGTTCCATTATCTGAAACTAAGTTATCCGAGATTTGGAAGATCCCTTCTTCCATTTTAAATCTGAAAGAAACACCACCTGCACCAGCATTACCTGCTTGTAAAGGTCCTGTCACTACAACAGCTCTTTCAGTTTGTCCGTGTAAATCCCAAGTATACTCGCGATTAGAAACGAAACGTGTGTTACCGATACCGCCTGTCAACATTGAAAGAACGGTTTCGTTTTGCGTACCAAATGCGTATGCAAGAACAGCGTCCATTCTTTCTGGCTCAGTTAAGTAAGCCTGAGAAAGGTGGTCTGATTCTGTCATACCAGATGGAAGTGCACGTAATTTGTGCAATTGTAAAGGTGATACATCTGATTGAAACATAATTATTTATTAAATTTAGAGGAATTATTTTAGTCCTCGACTTCTATATTTTGGGCCCCAAATATTGTTGGGAATTTTACTTTACCACCATTCTTATTTACTTTGGTAGTAACACTCTTACTGCTATTGGTATTACCAATATTTTTATCTGAATAACGAGTTAATTTTTTAGCTCTGTTTCTAGTTAACTTGTCTGCAACATCTTTCTCAAGATCTGCTTTTGAGTAGTTAACATAGTCTAAGAACGCAACTGTTAAACGTCTATCCTCATTTGCCATGTTCTCTTGCATCTGAGTTTTTCCAGTTCTTGGATTAACTTTAAAAAGGTAATCTTTAAACTCTTTCTTCTTCTTATCGTCTAGTTTAAAGCCAGCGTACTCATCAGCATCATCGATAGTTTTTTCTATTCCTAGAACTTCTTCCTTCCGCTTTTCAGCAACTAACTTTTCTTCTTCAAGTTTAGCAGCTTCTCTAGCTTCAGCGTTCTTATTGTCTTGTTTGATAAGAGTCGCAATAGCTATACCAGATTTTTTCTCTAGCTTTCCTGCTGCAACTACATCGTCAACTTCCTCTGTAGCTTCTTCTGCTGTCATTCCTTGAGCTAAGTACATTTGCTTTAACCCAGCTTTTTGAACTTCTTCATCAGTAGAATCAACTTCTGCCCAGGTTAAGTTCTGTTCTGCTTTAAATGTACTAGGATCATTCCCCTCCATTACATGCGCGTAGAACTGTTGTACTGATGGAGGAATTGCTGCTATCTCTGCAGCTAACTTATTCCTAACTGTAGCGGCAACTGCGTCTCCTAAACCTGCTGCGGTTTGTTCAAACTCGTCGTCTTCAGTTAGCTCTAAGACTCCTTCGTCTTCTAGCATTGTGTAAGCTTTGCTTACATCGTCTTCAGTAAATTCAAGAACTTCCTTTTCATCATCAGCTTTTTCTTTCTCCTCTTCCTTAGCAACATTACTATTACCAGGTGTGTCAACATCTGGTTCAACGTCCGGCTTTGATTTAGATTCTTCTTCTTCTTCTTCATCTGCCGCAAGTTTTGCTTTAGTGTCCTCAGGGGCATCTTTGTCAGGTTTCCTTTCGTCACCTGCTGGAGCTTGATCTACTTTCCCTACGTCTAGATCACCCCAAATACTTGAAAATTTTGTCATAACATTTTTGTTGTTGTGGTAAAGATACTATAAAATTATGTATCATAACAATTTTTGTTATGAGAAATATTTCACTTTATTTCTACCGTATTGATTTATAGGTTATTACGATTAATCTTTGTCATCATCCATTTTACCTTTATGCTCCACTAACTTTACTTTTTAGCTCCATTGCTCTTTGGTATTTGTGATTTAATCTTTACTTCTTTATCTTTAATATCTAACTCGCGTTGCTTCTCAGCTGCACGAGCATTTTCTTTCTCTTTCTCAAGTTCTAAAGCATCATCAGCTCTTGCAACACCTGCCATAGCTACAATGTCTTCCACTTCTTGTGTAGCTCCCATTATATCTTTGGTGATATCCATTTTCTTCATAGTAAGCTGAGTCTCGTTATTCTCACGAGCAATCTGTAGATCTTGTGCTCTATCCACATCTCTTTCCTGACGTTGACCTTGAGCCATTCTCTCTTGAGCATCTGATGCAGCTTGTTCTGAAGCTTGTGCTGCTTCTTGTGCTTTAGTTTCACCTTCTTCAAGTTTAGACTTAGCATAAGACATAGAGTCAGAATCAAGAACATTAGCAACATCTAATAGTGATGCTTTACCTTGCTGTACAGCAGAAGTAATAAGCTGCTCCATTTTCTCTCTCTTCTGTTTGTCTTCATAAGAGTTAGTAACGAATACACCCATTTGTGAGCCATTCAATTTGTTACCATCAATCTTAAGAGTCTCTACTTCAAGCTCATCAAGAACTAATTCTAGTTCACGTCCGTCTATGTATGCAATCTTAGCAAGTTCTAACATCTCTGTAAGAACAGCCTCTTTAACTAGATCATGGAAATAGAACCATGGCTTAGTTACGTTAGTAGATCGTGCTATAGCTGTTTGTGCACCTGTAGCAGTTTCAGAAGCTTTGATCCCACCCATACGTTGAGGAGATACACCCATGATGTCTTCTACTAATGCTTCTAACTTTTCAATAACTGACATGTACTGTCCAACTACCTGAGATAGAGTCATATCAATACTTTGGAACTGGTTGAACTGAGACACACTAGTTGGGTCCCCTTTTCTACCTTCTTCTTTTGAATTGATCCAAACTACACCTAGGTTTTCAAAGTAGTATAACCACTTGTCAACATCCCACCCCATAGACTTAGGTAATTGGGCCATATCCATTATGAACTTACGTCCTTTAGCTTTGGCTAGTTCCTGTTCTAATCTCCACCATACAATGATGTATGTATATTGGTGAGCTTTAACTAAGTCTACCATAGAGGTAGCTACTGAATTTACGTTGTTATAAACATACCCTACATAAGGTAAATTTTTAGTTTGATTGTTTTTAGCTCTTACGTTTACATAGATATCATTACCTATCAGAGTTCCTTCCCAGATGTCGGTGTCCCACTCCCATCGTATAGTTGCTCCGGTAGCTTCTAGTTCTGCCGGCATCTTAAAGGTATCGTCTACTTCCACCATGGTCATTTGACCTGTTCTAGGGTCCGGATATGAAAGCATACCTACCTTAGAAAAAGATCTCCAAGCACACTGCATAACGTATACGTGCGTACCTACTCCATTTACAAATTGAGAACGCTTTTGGCCTCCATCGTATGAGTAAACAAATCCTTGTTGCATACCACCCTGGGTGAATGCGTGACCTGCTCTACCAGAAGATATCTGTTTAACTTGTGAATCTGTAAGAACGTCACCGAACTGTGCTATAACTTCACCGATAGGTAACCAGTACTCTTCGCGCACCCAGTTTCCCTCGTGTATGAAAGTAGTATTAGCACCTTTATCGTAGTCTAGCTGTAAAGGATTTACAACTCTACAAGAAGGATGACCTCTTACAATCCCTGTATAGTATACTTCTTCTGCAGAAGCTAACGCATGCAACCACCCTAAGTTAAACTTAAGTGCTAGTTGATCATTACGTTTCAGGAATTTTAATATTTTATTATTAGTTTGCTCTGTTGGATCCGCGTATTTAGAGTTGAATGCTTTCATCTCTGCTTGGATATCAGGCATGTTATTTCTTTGTTGAGTAAGTTCTTGCATCTGTCCTTGCATCTCTTGCATCTGCTGTTGATCCTGGGCACCTTGCATTTGTTGTTGAAGCTGACTCATCTGCTCTTCTAAAGCAGTGATAGCATCATCTAACTGAAACTCCATACGAATACTAGCCTTCATAAGATCCTTAAGAACCTCTTTACGCTTTTGCTTCTTAGCTGATACAGCTTCCCCAGTAATTGCATAAACGAAGAAATCCAGGGGAGAGTTCATCTCTTCACCTCGAAGAGTCTCTAACCTAGATCTAATTATATTATAGTTCTGCATCTGAGTGGCTGACCCACCATACTTACCTAAATCAATCCCATAAGGATTTAATACGTGTTCAAAGTTTTCCTCCTTGAACCTGGAATTAATTAAATCGTAATTCTCTTCCTTGTTTTCGCGGGTACTTCGACCCATCTCGTCTACACCAGAAGACATACCTTTAATTGCATTCACACAATTTCTACCCCATGATGCACCTTTAAGAGAAGACTTAATATGCTGAGGTGGCATAGCATTTGAAGTTTGCTCTAATTGAATATTATTTTCCATATAATTATTATCGTCTCATATTAGTTTGAAATAGTTTTCTAGCGAAGAAGTCAGGCTCTTCCTCCTCTTCTTTGATAGCATCTACTTCCTCAATCACTATGTTACGCATTTGTATCAGTTGGATTACAACTAACATTAATGCTATTACTCTATCAAAGTTACCTGTCTCATTATAAGCAATTAACTCTTCTAACAAAGGTATGGATTTTATTGTATGTAATTGCAATTTTCCATCACCTATTGGTGTAAGTAACCATTCTCTTGTGTAAATTTCACACTCACGTTTAATCTGAACACTCATGTGTTGCCCATAAACTCTAACTCTCGCAGTCTTAGATGTTTCGTTTGCTTTAAGAACTCCAGGAGTAAAAGCTAACAAATCTATAGAGTGCATATTTTTGAAATGTTCTTTGATATGTTGCTTTTCATTTTCATATAAACAACTAGCATTTCCATAATATCTTAATAATCTTCTTACTTGTTCGTAGAACGTAACAGCTAAAGATGGTCTTCCTGTGTACTCAGCTACTATCCTATCGAATCCACCATTGATGGCAGACCCTCTTTTCATGATAATAACAGATCCCAGTGAGACTGAGTTAGGTGCTACATCAAAATCATAGGGGTCATTCCCTGCTACATACCATCCGTACTCTGCTCCTTCATCCGGTCTTTCCCATACTACTACCGCGCCCTCGTTATCCTCATCCGGTTTAACAGGGTAGGTTGTAGGTTTATAATTCTCAGGATCTAGTTTAAAATAAGGATTTCCCTCATCATTAATAAACATCCACCCATTTAATCCTGCTACATTTGGATCAGATTGTAAAGCTAACATACTGTCTTTATGTTCTTTAAGATCCGCAACAGGTAATATAGAATTGTTATTCATTAAGAATACCTCAGAGTGTGTGATCGGTCTCTGAACTATTTCATCTTCATACGCTTTTTTCTTCTTAACATTTTTCTTAAGGATAGCCCTCTTTCTAAGCAAGTACTTCATAGCTGCTCTCCAGTTAGTATTCCCAAGTTCATCTTTAAACTGATTCAGTGTCATCCATGCTGGAACAAAGAACCCAATCTTAGTCTGGTAACCTTCAAACTCATCCTCAAACTCCAGGCAATCAAATGCGGCAGGAGAATAAAATACCTGCTTTACTTGTTCTGTAGCTCCCCCATCCATATCACCACCTGTACCTGTTAACCATATAGTACCCTGTTTTACAGTACCATCGGCTGCAGCTTCCTTCATTTGCCCGAGGACATCAATAAGGTTACTCATGAAACCTACCTCATCTATCACAGAGTAGTTAGGTCTCGTACCATTCGCGGCTACGTGGTTATCTCTAAAACTTCTATGTTGTATCTTAGAACTAGTTCCTTTACGTTCCCACAGGTTTCCTATTTTAATATCGTATCCTGCAGTGATGGTTTTACCACTCTCCCAAGATCCTGAGAACCTTTTAAAGAAAGGTGAAGGATAAACATCATCCCCAATTTTAATCTTTCCGGGTAAATTATTTAGACCCAGTTTTACTTTAGCAATTAAATCCCCTGAGTACTTAGTGTCAATAGCCCCTATCAAGGTCTCTGAAGACATAGCTTCTCCTGCTGCTTGCAGTTCTAGGAATTCATCGTAGTCTGTTGCTCCATCAAATGTGAAGTTATGACCTAGACATGATCCGGCCCAGTATGATTTACCACCACCCCTGGATTCCATATCCGCCATATTAAAGTTCATATTGTAGTACTGAGCTTTTCCTAAAGGCTTATCAAAGTATTTAACTAGGTAATCTCTTGCAGATATGTACGTTTTAAATGACCCATCTGGTTTTGTTATAGCTAACATTATCAGCTTAGGGTTATTATACTCCATTAGTATTTCCTCAAGTCCTTCTGGATCTTCTATAGGATCTAGGTCCTGTAAAATCCTGTGGCATGTAAACTCATCATCATCTTCAAAGCCAGAGAACCCTCTAACCTCTTCATGTACCTGAGACTTAATCCACTCAAGATCTCTAAGGAAAGGAACACCTAACCTTTTGATTTTACTCTTTGCGTTCTTAGGATTCAGAAGTATTCTCCAATAATTTACGAACCAGTACAATGGGCCCGAGACATACTTGTAGTCTCCCTTATGTTCTACCCATAACCCTTCAATACACTTACGCTTCTCTGCAGACCACCACTTACGGTACTTAACCCCTAAAGGGTTCATCCTGGGGATCTCTGTTACAAGTTTAACCTTTTCTGTTGGAATCCTGTTTTTATACAGTATCCACATGTCGTCGTGTATTGGTAGCATTTAAAAGTTGTTTCCTTCGTCTCCTAGACTTTCTTTTTGTCCACCTTTAGTTGTACCAGAACCTTCTGCACTGATAAGTCCTTCTAAAGCTTTATGGATTAAGTTATTAATTTTATCTGTATTTACAAACATCCTATCTAGTTGATCTGCAGTACCTTTCTGCAATATCTGTTTGGTACCCTTTTCTATATACTCGTCCATCGTGTACTTAGTATCATTGATGAACTGGGTTCTTTCTGCTAGTTTCTTTTCTAGAAGTCTTAAAGATATCCCAATAGGAGTATCTATTGACTGCTCAAATTCTTGAATATAGTTCTGTAATGTTCTACCTACAGGGAAAGATACTTCTTTATTTACCTGTATGTCTTCATGTAACTTCATAAAAAATTCAGAGTCTTTGAACAAGTCCTCTGAAACTACTTCCCACTTATCTATTTCTGGTTGTGGGAAAACACTACTCTTTCTATCATACATGAGTGTCAACGCCCACATAAATTTGGAAGAAGCTTCTAAGCGCCCATTTTTTTTGTTCAGCGCCCATAATTCTCCAAAGAGTTTATGTACTTTATAATCTGCAAACTCTTCCCAAAAGTTCACCTTTCTTTCGTAACTATCTACGGGATGTCTTTGTATTGCCATTTTGTCAGTTATAAAAACATATCTAATAATTCATCACTAGCTTCTGGAACTGCATTAGGATCGTGATCCAACCATGGAGATTCCATATTTAGTGTATACTGGAGTTCCTCAGCCGTTTCCGGCTGAGCTGTCCATCTACTATTTTTCCCCTTCCCTGCTTTGTAGTACGTCATCGAATATCTCTAATAAAGTGTCGTAGTTAGTAACGAATAACATTGAGTTATCCCATTTTCCTTTTGGAGTCCTGTACTTATCAGAGTACTTAGGTAGAACTGGTAAGTTCTTTCTAATCTTCTCTACCAGGTTTCCAATTCTTTTTCTGTCCTCTAAAGGTACATTATTAGAATCTACCAACCTTACTTTACCTTCTAATTTCTTTTCAAGCCTATTGACTTTTACATCGTATATAGCTTTAAGCACATCAATAACTCCTTTGCGTTCTTGAAGAAACTCTACTGTAAGAGAGGCCATAGCTTCTTTCACTTTAAGTTTTTGCTTTTCCCATAGAACTTTAGCTTCCGCATCATCCTTAGCAACAACCGCGCCGATTCCAATCTCTTCCATATAGGCTTTAAGATCCTTGTCATTGTGCGGCCATACTGAAGTACCGTAGTTACTAAAGAAATAAATAGGAGAGTTTTTACAGTTATGTATTTCTCTATCCCAGAACTCTTCTTGTTGGAACTTCTTAGCGTAGAAATCTAAATCTAGTTCTTGCTCTGCGCAATCTACAATAAGTAAATCTTCATTTCCATTTACTCCGTAGATCTTCGGCTTAGTACCTCCTCTAGAACTATCCCAGAACACAACATTGTGTTGCTCATACAGTTTAGTGAAGTCTCCCATACTTAATCCTTTTGGTGTTGACTCTACATCATATACCAATTTGTTTTGTAATTTAACCTCTACAGGTTTAAATTCGTCTGTCTTGTTCATCGTTATTAATTAAATGTTAAAGGATCTTCATCCTGTATAATCTTTTTAGGCGCTAGTGTTCTAGCGATTCTTTCCTTTTTAATATTCTCTCTGACAGGCTTAGAAACGAATGTACCTACTTTTCTAAGGTAGACAGAAGTGGCTTCTTTGTTCTGGATAGCTTTTCTAACTAGTCCAGTCTGGCTTGAAACCACCTCCCGAACTTGTTTCTGGGTGTGTCCCAATCTTTTCGCTACCTCCTGCAGAATTTTATCTCTATTTTGCATTTACTACTGTAAATTCAAACGTTAGTCTCACACTCGGTAGTATGCTAGGATTAATAGCATATCTCTTATCCTCGCGTGCTAAAATATTTTTCTCGGTTAGAGCATTAAACGTATTGTTTAAATGCGCTGCTGAGATACTTAAATTTTTACAAATCTTTTTTCTAGTATCCGTAGCAAATAATAAAGTAGAAGCATAAGGTTCTACAACACCATTAGTTACGTACTCAGCATACTCAGTAACTAACGCTGTAGTTACTTCAAGTTGTTTGTCTGTTAACCTCTCATTGGCTAAGAACACTCTTAGGAATGTTGATATAACTTCAGTCTCGTTAGCACGAATCTTAATTATAAGCGGTTCTTTCTTTAGTAAATTCATAATGTCTCGTTGTTGATGGTACAAATATAACAAAAATTATTGTACTATAACACAAAAATTGTTATAAAGATTTTATAAAGTCATCAATTTTCTCATCTGCTATAGCATGTCTACTCTTCTGCATGCTTAAAATATAGCTCCACCCTAGTTCTGTAACCTTATAAAAAGATTTTGATTTACCTACTAGTAATTTTTCTCCTACCAAATGCCGTAACATAAAGGTATAGTTGGCGTTTGGAGGGATAAATAAAACGTGGGTAGTTTGGTGTAATTCACTCATAGCAACTGCTAGTAACATTTCGGACTTTGTGATATTTCTGTTTGAAGTTTCCATACTACCCAGTTTGTTTTATTTCTTGCCTTTGGCGATATATAGTATAGTCACACCACTTGATTTAAGTGTAGTATCAACAACCCAACTTCCATCTGCGATATTCTGCACTGCAAATTCTTTAGCAATTGCTAACTGCTCTGCGTGAGTATTACCATGGAAATGCCCCGGGCCAAACTCTTTAGCGTACAGTGCTTTCTTAGGAACTTCTTCCTCTTTCACTTCTTTAGGTTCTACCACCTCAATGTCTTCTACTAGTTCTCCAGTAGGGATCTGAGCATCTTCACTAGCAATCTTCATTGCCTGGTCGATCTCTTCTTCTTTTAGACTCTTCTTACTGAATCCTAATGCTTCTGATAATTTCTTTTTACTTCCCATAATACTTGATTTATATATTAATTAAACTTATCTTTGGTAAAGATACTAATCTTTTACTTTCTTTTTAAATAACTTTACGAAGCCCTCTATTTATAGAGGGTTTTTTAAGCTTGTAGCTATTCTCCTAAACTCCACTACTGTACTTTTAGACACCTGTAGAACCTGAGATGTAGCTTCAATACTATACAAAGGATCCAGATCTAAAAATTCTTTAAACTTTTCATAGGTGCCACCGGATTTAAACGGCGCCCAACTATTGTGCTCATCAAATATCCTTTTAGTTCTATCACTCATATACTTCCTAATAGTCTGCACACTTGCAACCCCTTTAGAAGTCTCTACCATTTTAGTATCCTTAATCTTAGCATGCGTGAGCTTCACCATATCCTCTATATCAATTAAATACTCAGTAGCAGTATGAATAGCTTTCTGGAAATAATTAATAGCAGCATCCCTACGTATACCAGCTCTGATGCTTATTTTCTGTTCTTTACTCAAATCACTCTGAGCCGAATACAGTATAAAATCTTCGGTGTCCGGCTCATACGTATCCATAACCTTAGACCCTATCACATATTCAATTACAGTGAATACTCCTTCATGTAAAAGAATTGGGGTATCTGAAAGACGCCCAGTAAGAACTTCACTCTCGATTAACTGTGTTTTAGAAAAGAATACAACAATAAACTCAGCTATCTTCTTTTTCATTAAAGTGTCAGGCCTAGGGTTCAAATACAATAACCTCTTAATAGCTTCTTGCAAGTAGGGATCTTGTAGTCCACTGATCTTGCTAGCATAGAAGGCATTAAACCTGGGTACCCTAAAAGGTTCCTTAAACACATAGTAACTTTCATTTAATATCTTGTGCTCATCAATCAATCCAAACTGTATAAGAATGTCCATGTCTGTAATCACTACATCCTGCTTACATAACTTTGTCCTTACAACACCACTCTTATTTACCTTTATCTCAAACATTCTTTGTAGGAATTTATCCGTACAGATAAGTTATCCAGAGGTAGCCTTATAGTATAGGCAACTCCGCATCACTTTGTTGTACTGCTATTCAAAGGTACAACTTTTATTTAACATTTGTACTATCTTGCTGCTCACTTTAGTATTTAATAATGAGCAGTATTCCCGGCATTAAGTACATATATATATCCTAATGTTGGTAAAAGCATACAGGAGGGTAAATAAAATTCCAAAAAATTTTTCAAAAAATATTTATGTGTATATTTTTCGGGGCCACCTAGTAACATCACCCCCTTATCTAGTATCGGGCTAGTGGGTAGTCCTATAATGAATATAAATAAATTTAAATTACATTAAGATGAACAAAGAAACAAAAGTATCAGTGAAGACATTATCCTTACAGGATTTAGTAAGCAATAACAATATTGCTAAACAAGGGAGTGGTAACCCATTTTGGATTGTAGACCTAAACAAACTCTACGAGTTTGAATGTACAATTCGTCTATCGAAGAATAAGAATATTTACTTGGAACCTATCTTAACTGACGTTAAGAATGCGGATGGTACACAGAGAGAAGGCTTACGCCTTTCACTTGGAGACCTTTACAAGTCTATCCAAACTTATGAAGGTAACGTTGATGAGGTTATTACAGTAAGATGCGCTACGCGATCTGTAAATCCTTCGATAACTCAGGATGATTTAGATGCAGTAGCTTTAAGACATGGTGATCGTGCTATTCAAGCATACGTTCAGGCTAAAGCCAACAACGAACAGACTACAGTCTTAGTAGCATTTGATGAGTTATAGTATTAGGGGGAGAAATCCCCTTATTTACTTTTTTTTAACACTTACACTAAGTTAACAACCAACTTTTAAAACCATAGCTAAATGATAACTCTATTCTTTATTAAGAACTCAGAGCTAGATATCAATGGTCAAGTAAAGAGTAAAGCAGCAGCTATTATAATACTCTTCACTATACTTATTGATACAGTTCTATCTACTTTAGTCATCAATACACTGACTTAACTGCTTGTGTACAAGCGTGGTAGAGCGCCATTCGAGCCTTATTGACCTTATACACATATAGCGTCAAAGCCTAAACATGCTTATTAATATAGCATAAACATAACACATGCTCTAATCTCCCTTTGAAAGGAGGATAAGACAAGCTCACTATGAGTATGTGTTTTAATATACTACTGAAGAGTAGCACAATACTTAATAAATACTAATTAAACACTATTAAAATGAATCTTAAATCACAAGAACAACAAGACAAAGAGTTTGAAGCTCGAGAACAGTTCATTGAAGACTTA
>Ga0070747_1000914_pt1 | contig 14587 bp, 16 predicted proteins | sample VirMetDEL_Mar_31_FD_77321 | JGI IMG/M metagenome (GOLD analysis project Ga0070747, IMG submission 77321) | Aqueous microbial communities from the Delaware River and Bay under freshwater to marine salinity gradient to study organic matter... | ecosystem: Environmental > Aquatic > Marine > Coastal...
ATATGAAAAAGTATCTGAATTTCTATGCTATTATGAGAGTTATAAGGTAGATTATACAAGTATTACAGATATAGCAGGCACATACCTTGTTACATTATCTGATACTACTTATTTAAGTGTGGACGATAAAGTTACTATTGACGGGTTAGATTATACTGTTACTGCTGTGTCAGATAATGTATCCTTTACTTTTACGGCCACCACTGGGTTAACTTTTAGCAATGATTATGTTACTTGGTTTCCTTTTGAAGATGTGGCGTTAGGAGCTAAGAAAGAGATTTACTTTAACGGAATGATATAATTATGGGTAGAGAATTACAGCCAAGAATTACAGAAAAGTATTTAAAATTATCAGAGTTGGAAGATGGTAAGTTTTATAGATGTAGACTTTCAAAAAAAGAAGTGCTACTCAACTTTCTTACAAAAGATTTGAACGAAAATGCTACTAGCTACGGAATTACATATTATTCTGAAACGAGTGGGTATTTTCAAACACATTTCCCAACAGATTATCAGTTAAGCAATATATAATGCAAACAGTAGATTTTATAGAAGATATTGTAGCTCAAATGACTCCTACTATTACTATTGATTTAGTGGTAGATAATGGAGATGGCACGCAAACTATTAGCGTATGTGATACCTATTGGATTAGACAGTATTTAATAGTTACGATTGACTCTGTAGAATATGAAGTAAGCACATTTGTTAAAGATACTTCTTTTACTATACCTTCTACACCCTCTTTAGTAACTGCTAATAACTTTATATTACAATCTCCTTACTACTTTCACGGAAGCCCTATGCAAGTGAATAACGAGAAGCTAAGCATTAAAAATGATGACAATAAATACCCTTTAGTTTACTTAGTGGAGTCTTTAACAGACTCTTATTATGATGAACAAGATGGAAGGGAGAAAGATATGGGTTTAAGGATATTTTTCTTAGACTCTTTTAATAGTAAGAATGATGAAGTAGACGCACACTATACAAATAGAATAGTGCCGCTTAATTCTTCTCTTGATTACTTTGTTGAATTGTTAAAGGCTAATTCTTACACATTGCCTTTTAGTTATGATGTAACTAATAGAATAAAAGTAGGAGTTTATAGTGCCAATCAAGGGAATGTAAATGAGATATTCTCTGATCCTTTGGATGGTGTTGAATTTGTTAGTACCGTATCTTTATTAAAAGGATACGTTTGTAAATGTATTTAAAATTAAAATTTAGAAATTATGGCAGCGTGTGATTGCGAAGTAGTATTCGGTAATACTGGTACTCCTGATTGCGTATCTATAGGAAGTGTTACTTACCGTTTGGTAGGTGTACCTACTTATGACTCTACAGGAACTAAGAACTTTATTGATACTACAGACACTTTAGATAGTGCTTATTTTACTGCTCTGATTAATCAGGCAGATGACTCAAAAAGATGGTACCCTTTACCTCCTATGTTAAACGTAGAAGACGTAAGAGCTGAGGATATAACAGAGTCTTTTAACGATGGAAGTATTGCTTTTATTCAAGAAGGTAGTAGAACTTTTAAAGGTATTACTATTAAGACTCCTAGTCCTGAGTTATTAGGTAAGATTAAATCTTGGAGATGTTCAAAAATATCAGTTTATGTAATTGATATTGATGGAAACATTTTAGGAGATGGTAGTGAGGCTGGAAGGTTATATCCTTTCAAAGTAGATAGTGAGACTTGGTCTCCTAAGTATATGAAAACTACTGACACTACTAAGGCTAAAATCCAAATTGATTATACTTACTCTAAGGATGAAGTAGATGAGAATATCAAAATGATTGGAGCTAACGAAACTTCTGTAGATGTAAAAGACTTAGAAGGTCTTCAAGATGTTAATGGTGTAGTTAGTAATATTATTGCTACAGGGTTTACAGATACTTTGACAGGGTGTTACGGTACTGCTGTTAATCCAAATAAGATTAAGGGATTAGTATTAGCAGACTTCACTTTATATAATGAGACTACTACTAGTGCTATTACTATTACCTCTGTTACTGAAACTTCAGACGGTGTATATGTGTTCGTATTTGCAGCTCAAACAGCAGCAGATGTAATGACATTATCACTATCTAAAGACGGTTTAGATATGGCAGACGAAACTATAGTAGCTGTATAATGTTAGAGGATTACTTTAATACTGAAGCGGTTAGTCAAATGAGCTTTAAAGAGTTTGAGGCTACCCATAGAGGTAATCAAAATTTAATTAGATTAAAGATTGATATTAAAGATGCTTTCAAACAGTTAGGCGGTAAGATGACAAAGCCTAAGAAGTATAAGAGTGAGAATTAATTAATAGAGGGTACTTAATTGTACCCTCTTTTTAAGATGAAGGATATAGAACGACTGTTAAATAATATAGATAGCTTAGATTTAAATGATATTCTATTCGCTATGTGGAGTCGAAATGATACTCAAGATTATATAATAGAGTTGAATACAGAAGACCAATTATATGAGGAGGGGATTAGAAGTGATGGTAGTGAGATAGGAGAATATACACCATATACAAAGCAGTTAAAAAGTACTGGCAGTGGTAATAGTAGAATAGATCATATAACATTAAAAGATACAGGTGCATTTTATAAGTCATTTAAGATTAAGCCAAATAAGAAAGGGTTTAAAATAATAGCTAACCCTAATAAAGATGATACTAATTTATTTGATGAGTTTGGGGTAGATATAGTAGGATTGACAAAAGAGAATGTATTCAAATTATTAGATTTTATTGAGCCAATGTTTAATGAAGAAGTTGAAAAAAGAATATTTGCATGAGCGTTTACTGGGATAAAAAAATAAGACTAGAGGAATTGAGGCAAGACTACATTATTAGTAAGTATGAATCGTCTAAAGGTTTAATTAAAAAAGAGATATGCAAATTAGACGCTGAATTAAAAGATATTGAAAAAAGTTTAGGTAGATTTTGTAGACCTGTTGGCGATTATAATTGTCAAGTAAAACAGGATAAAAACTTGACATTATGGCAAAGGAATATTTCAATAGTATAGAAGAGTTACCAATATGGAATTGGTGGAAGATTGCTGAGACTGGCAATCTAATATATTTACATAAAGATAGTGATTATAAAGAAAATGATTATAGTATAGTAAAGATTTGGGATGCTCTACAAGATGAGTACCTAAATGAATTTGGAATAACAGAAGATTTTAGAGAGATGTTATCCCTTAAAAAGAAATGGATAATTAAGAAGTCTGAATACTTATTAACTGGAGATAGGTTTATATTGAATGATATTGATAGGATAGAATCTGAAATAGATAGCAGCACATCTAATATATCTATGGTTAAAAAAGATGATACTGTTATTATGTTAGAAGAAAAATTAAGCTTTCCACTTGATCCAAAAAAGATGAGTGTAAAGAAGTATTATAGTTATATAAATTATTACAGTAAGAAATAATGGCATCCGATTTTTTTAATAATAGTATTGAGGGTTTTCAAAAACTTTTAGATGAGGCTAAGAAGCTAAAGAAAGAGCTAAGAGACATAGCAAAAGTAACTCAATCAGAAGTAAGTAAGATTAATCCTGCTAAGGCTAAAGCTGAAGAGATTAATAAATTAGTGGTAGCTGAAAAGTCTTTAATCCAAACTGAAAAAGAATTAGTAAAAGTTACTAAAGAAGAGTTATTATATGCTGAAAAAATAAGACAGGCTAAAAGCGATGAAAATAAGATAAGACAAGAAAACAAACTTATATTATCAGAAGCAAACAAGAAAGCAAAAGAACAGGCTAAACTATCTTTAGGTTTAACTAATGCTTACCAACAAGAAAGTAAAAAGCTAAATGATTTACGTAATAAATACAAGAATCTAGCTGTACAAAACAAAGAAAATACTAAAGAGGGTAAGAAATATCTTGCACAAATCACTAAATTAGACGCTAAATTAAAGGCTGTAGACAAGTCTGTAGGGCAAAACTTTAGAAGTGTAGGAGATTATAAAGGTGCAATAGGAACATTAACGCCCGTATTAGGTAGTTTTGGTAGCAAATTAAATCAAATACAAGCCACTTTAGGAGCTGCTAAAGAAGGGTTTAAAAAGATGGCAGGAGCTCAAGAAGGCGCTGCTAAGAGTAGTAAGGTACTTTCTTTTGCTATGAAAGCTATACCTATCTTTGCTATTGTAGGTGCTATATCTGCTTTAATTGCTGCATTTGCAGGTACTCAGAGAGGTATGGATGCTATTACTAAAGTTACTAGACCTTTAGCGGCTATATTTGATAGGCTTTTAGGAGCTATTCAAGAGGTATCTTTTTGGTTAGCTGACAAATTAGGAGAGGCTTTTGAAAATCCTATGCAGGCTATAAAAGATTTAGGAGATGCTATATTAACCAACGTAATAAATAGATTTAAAGCATTTCTAGTAGCAGGAGAAGCTATTAGTTTATTGCTAGATGGGGAATATAAACAGGCTATGAAGAAAGGTACTGATGCTGTAATACAATTAAGTACAGGGGTAACTAACGCTACAGATAAAATAGTAGAAGCTAAAGAAGCTATAGTTGAATTTGTAGATGAGTCAATAATAGCAGGTTTAGAGTTGGACGCATTAATTAAGAAGTTTGAAAGATTGGAAGTAGCTAGTATAGTTCCATTAGCTAAAATGAAATTAGAATTCCAGGAGCTTAAAAAAATAGCTAACGACCAATTAAAAACAGAAGAGGAAAGAATAGATGCATTATTAAAAGCTGAAAAAGTACAAAGAGAAATATCTAGAACTGAAGGAGAATTAATTCAGTTAAAGATAGATGCTATGGTATTGCAGCAGTCATTAAATGATACCACTAGAGAAGATGAAAAAGAGTTACAACAATTAAGAGCGGATCAAATAAACTTTGAAGCTACAGCACAAAAGAAAATAGCAGGTTTAGTATCCCTTAGGACTGGATTAGAATTAAGGTTGGCTAATGAAAAGATGGCTGCTGACTTAGCAGAACTAAAAAGGATTCAAGACCTAGAAGATGCAGAAGAAAAAAGAAGACAAGCAGCTATAGACGGTATATTAGAGGAATGGGAATTAAAGAAGAAACTAGCAAAAGAGGAGTTAGACTTAATTGAGGAGGTTACAGAAGAAGAAGAAATAGCTACAAATGATTCTTTAAGAAAAGAGTTAGCAGATAGAAAAGCAGCTTTAGAACAAAGAAGAAAGGATGAGTTACAATTTGCTAAAGACCTTACTTCTGAATTAGGCAATCAATTAGATGAAAGACTAAACAAACAAAAAGATGTTTTAAAAAGAGAGCAAAAAGAAGTAGAAAATAGTATATCTACTCAGCAATCTCTAGCTGAAAAAGGATTAGATAATACTTTAGCATTTGAACAACAAAAACTAGCAGAAAACCAATTAGCACAAATAGAACAAGAGAAAAAAGCGGCACAATTAAAAGAAGCTATAAGACTTGGAGAATTGTTTTTAACATTAAAAGAGTCTGAAGCTAAAGAACAAGTGCAAGGTAGTACAGGTAGAGCTTTAAAAGGTGTAGCTGAATCAAAAGCAATAGTACAAGGGATTAAAACTAGCTTAGATATAGCAGGGTTTAGTGATGGTGGTTATACTGGAGATGGTGGGAAATATGATGCAGCAGGAATAGTCCATAAGGGAGAATTTGTAATAGACAAAGAAACTACTCAAGGCCTAGGATTAAGAGGTGCTGATATGGGAGACTTTAAAAATATGTTTTCTATGCACGAAATGAATAAGAGCGATAGAGTAGTAATGAATGATAACGGAGATTACAAAATAATAGAGGCTATTAAATCGTTAGAAGAAAGCACTAAGAAACAACCTAGACAAGAGGTTAATGTAGATGGATTAGGCAATATAATTGAGACGGTTACAACTGGAAACATTAAAAGAATTACTAAGCTGAAAACGAGACCTAGATTATAATGGAAATAAATTACTACATAAATAATCAAGAAGTTGACAGACCTTTAAATTATAAAGAGCTAACTATTGAGTTAAACTTTGATAAGGATAAGGATAAGGATGGGCAATCTATATCTTTGACAGAGTTTGAGTTTGGGTTAGGTAGTCAGACCAACCCTAGTGATGTTGCTACACTTATCAATACTCATATTAATAATGGCTTTGCTTTTGAAGGGTTACCTATATTATTAGAGTTAGAGAATAACGGAGCTACTTATAACTTATTCGATGGCTACTTAAATGTTGCTACGGCTGCATATGATTGTGATAGAGTTGTATTGCAAGGTGCAGAAAAAAAGAATATAGATTGGTTAAATGATGTAGCAGATTCTAAAAGTTTTGACTACCTATATGAGGTAGAAGGTATAGTAACTGACAATGATTTTATAAATATACCTTATGTATTATCTTCTTTGCCTGATAACGGAGAAGCCTTAACAGCATTTATATCTATGGCTTTTATAGTCGATAGTATTGTAGGTCAAGTAAAAGACGTTAGCGAATTAACAGCAGGTTTTACAGCTTGGCCTAATGGGTCTGATATAGCTAAATTTGTTTTCTCTGTTTTATATACTATTGCATTATTGATTTTTGCTATAATGACTATAAAGCAAATAATAAATTCTATCATCCAACCTATAAAGTACCATACTGGTATGAGCGAATTAAGACATTGCCAAAAAGGGGCGGCATCTTTTGGATATACTTTTGCTTCTTCTATATTAGAAAATGCTCCATATAATAAGAGTTATATTATACCTCCTAAATATAATCAGGATGAGTATGATGATGAAGACTCTATAACAGGTATACAAGTAGCTGGAGTTACTGGTCAGGGTTCTGTTAAGATGAAAAGGCTAGGAAACAAAGAAAAATATAAACTAGGTAGAGGGTATTTTAATGGTACTGTAGGAGACTTCTTTAGAGAGATGAAAAAGAAGTATAATGCTAAGATTATAATAGAGGGTAATGTATTAAAATTAGAGAGAAAAGATTATAATAATAGCTCTTATAATTATATAGTTCCTGCTGTAGATCAAACATCATACGCTCTTAATAGCGATGATTTAAAATCTAATTATATTGTAAGGTTTCAAACAGATATAAATGATAAGAATACTATACAGAGATATAATGGTAATGTAACTCAAGTAATAACAAGTCCTACAGGTGGTAGAACGGACTACACATTGATTAACGGATTAGAAGAGGTTAATATACAATTCGCAAGAGCTACAGAAAAGGTAGCATTAACTAATGCTGAAAAGGTAATTAAGTTATACCTAAATATAGTAGATGCTTATGTTAATATATACATAGCTTTAGCTAAACTATTGTTAGAAGCTATAAAATTAGCTGTAGAAATAATAGCTCTAATAGTTCAAGTGCTAAACCTTACGGGTGCAGGTATACCAGTGCCAAACCCTGACGGCATAGGCACTGTAGAATGGGTTAATTTATCAGGGTCTGTAGATGATCGAAAAGGGATGATACTTATGGAGAATGATTTTATAGAGGTAACTAAAAATGTTATTTTAGATGTAAATGATGATCCAAGATATACTAAGGTCAATAAAAATACTGATTATCTAGATATAATCTTTACAAACTCTTTGTACTTATATCAAAGATACCACTTTATCAACTCTTTTGTTCCTTCTGTAACCAAGCCTAACGCAAATCAATACAAATTATTTGATAAAGTGAATGTGCCTTTTTGTTTTAATGACTATAAACTAATCAAAGACTCTAATTATCTTCAAGATGATGAGCAAAGAAATGGGGAGGTAATATCTCTAAAGTGGAATGTAGAACAACAAACAGCTTCTATAAATTACAAGGTAAACGAATTATATACTAACAGATTGCAAGAAACTAAAATAACACCAAATGGAAAATAAGGCATTAGAGAACTTAATGAACGGGTTAGGATTGGCTTTAGAAGGCTTAGATGCTATGAAAGTAGACTTACCTGAATCAGATAAAAACACTATAGATGAAGCTAAGAAGAACGCAAAAAAAGAAATGGATAGATTAAAAAAGGAGATACACAAAATGACTAAAAATCAATCAAAGTATTATTAATATTCGTATATTTGCGTTATGCCTATAAACAAAACATCTACTACCTACTCTGATGAGTTTATAACTGGTACTACTAATGAATTAAATATCAATGTATCTGATGTATTAATAGCTACACATAATATATACTTTGAAAACAGTATAGATGCAGGTCAAAAATCTAGATATAATATTAGAATGACTACTGCTGATAGATTAGGAGCATTTACTTTATCGGGTGTAAGCGGATATGATGGAAACGCTAATAATGTTGTATTAATTTTAAATGAGACATTCTCTGATATAATACCTTTTAGTCAATTAAATGAGTTGGTAGGTAGGGAGATAACTACTTTAAATTTTCAAACCAATTTTACCGCTAATGTAATAGGGGTTAAAGTTAAGGATAGCATAAATGGTCATATAATAATTTTAGACTACACTTCTTTTTTAGGAGATAGCCGTAAAAATGACGGTGTAGTTTATGTTAGTGGATTAATAGAGAGCTGTTCTATAGATTATTCCTTAACAGGTGGTAACAATTTATCGGACTATTCTCCTGCTTTAAAGATAAGGTCAGACGGGCGAAGTAATGCTAATTTTTACACTCCTATAAAATCTTTAGATGCTAGTTCTGCTACTATTGTAGATATACCTTTTAAATATAAGGGAGCATATCAAACAGGTGGATTGACTATACAGGGTAAAGGAATAGAAACGGATCTAAATATAGGTATTTATGGTAGACAAAAATTTGAGTTAATTCACACTATACAGGCTGCTCCTATTTCGCTTTACAAAAGAAGTGATGACTTAGAGCCTCAAGAGTTTTTCGTAAGTCCTGCAAGATTAGATAGTGCATTTGTATTTACTGATGGAGATATAAGCACATATAAATTAAATATAAATTTATTACAAAACCCTTCAGATAGTAGACCTTCTACATACGAATTTATACAGCAATCTACAGATGTAAATGTTTTTAATAATTCATTATTAGGTGCTGACACTAAATACTCTTTTTCAAATTTCTCTATTGTAAGGACTATAGATAGTGAGGTTAGTGATGTGCCTTTAGTAAAGAAAAAGTTTACTGTAACATTCGATGTAGATAATACAGAAGATAGTCCTTTTAGCGATTTAAATACTAAAGTAAAAGTAGGAATAGAAAATATACCTCCATCTTGGAATAATGAAGAAGACTATATACAAACTTTTTTGAGTGATAGTATAGTTTCTACATTAGGTGATGCCCCTGCTTCTGGTACTGCTACAGGTAAAGCATCTTGTATATCTAATTATACAGCTACATATAATAATGCTACATCTATAACGTGTTCTTTTGATGTAGAATATAATACAGATGCTCAAGATTCAATAAACTTATTTCAATCGCTTGTATTTAGTATATATGTAGAGACTCAAAACCATACATTAGATTATACAGACTCCGATAGAGTAGTATTGCAACCATTTATAGGATTAGGTATACAAGATATTGCTGTGGACCCTATAGTAGTGAATAATACGCAATTCATAACAGCTCCTTATAGTGATTTTTCAACAGGTATAGATGCTAGTGATATAGATGGATTCCCTGTTCAATTATTAACAGCGTCTACAGAATTTTATGCAGACTGGACGGATAGAGAAGGTCTTAGAATTGACACAATAAGTCAGCAATTAGTGTTAAAAAACACATCTACATTAGAAGAGTTAGAGTTAGAAGAAGAAACTATAGCGGTAAATTCATTCCCTTTAATAGATAGTGAATATCCTAACGCTAATTACTCAAAAGTAAAAGGATATAAGATTCCTCAAGATGAGATAAGAAACAATGTAGAAATGTCTAATGTTAGCGATGTTTCTAATATCAGAACTTTTAATGTTAAATTTCCTTTCTTTATTAGGTGGGAATACTATACGCAGTTAATACTTCAAAACACACCTTCATCTATAATAGATAATAATGAACCTTTTGATGGAGTTAATTATGACTTAAATAGAATAGATGATCTTGCTGACTGGGAGTTAACATATAGAGTTAATTTTAATTGTAATGATTTTGGGCAACCATTTGAGCAAAGTTTTGATTATACGATACCTACTACAGATTATAATGAGCATCCTGATGTATTAAGTAGAGTAATTAATTCTTATAAAGAAGATGGAATAACTCAATTATTAGAAGGGTCTGAAAAGTTTATAGACTCAAAAGAGAATACATTAATAGTAGGGGAATGGACTATGGATTATACACCATCTGCTATTAGTGATTTTGAAATAGAATTTTACATAGAGGCTTTTGAAAATGGTAGCCCTACAAAAATACAAAGAATAAGTAGTGTAAATGAGTTACTTTCTTCTAGTTGGTTTAGTTCTACTGATGGAAGTGGTAAAGTAGTTAAAACAATAGATGGAAATAAATGTGTAGGTAGTGTATATATAGATAGTGATAGATTAGTTAATTATGACTTTTATAATGTATATGGCACTTTCTACAATCCTAAACGACCTACAGAGAATTTATTAGTAGAGAGTGGCGATAATTTTATCACAGAAGATGGAGATGATTTAATAAGAGATTTTTAATAATATAATAATATAATAATATGGCAAGTAAGAAATTTACGGAATTACCAGCAGTTACAGCCGATCCAGACGAAGACAGTGTAATAGCTGTTAGTGTTTTTGATGGTGCTACTACATATACAAGTGAAAAGCTAACACTAAAACAAGTTAATAAAGCGTCTAGTAATGCCTTTGCAACTTTAACAGATGGAGCTACTGTTACTTGGGATATGGACGTAAGCGATAATGCAGAAGTTACTTTAGGAGGTAATAGAACATTAGCTATATCTAATCCAAAAGAAGGACACGTAGGTATACTAAAAGTGATACAAGACGGTACAGGAGGTAGAACATTAGCATTACCTGCAAATAGCTTAGTATTAAATGATGGGGGAGGTGCTATAACGCTTTCTACTACTGCTGGAGATGTAGATGTATTATCTTATATCTATGACGGTACTGATTATTTATGGACATTTGCACTTCAATATAGTTAAGATATGAGTAGAGGTTATTTTTACATATTAAACCAAGTATATTTTTATAATTTTACTTTTCAAACTGATTTTGACTCTCCTTCTGATGGCACTTTTAGCCCTGCACTTGCTGTTATAAATGGGGAGCTCCCTACTTGGAATTTGATAGGAGGAACTGAATATGTAGAACAAACAGGTGTTACTCAAAGTGATAGAACTACCACAGAGACATTAGACGCTAGTGAATTAGATGGAACTACTCAAAATATATCAGTTACTTTTAGCACTAATGACCCAACAAATATAACTGCATTTAATGCACCTTCTGATTTTTTAGTAGGAGCATTAGATATAAGTTTATTTACTTCTTTAACTACTTTAAATGTAAGTAATAACAACTTAACATCTATTGTAAATCCTACAATTTCAGGAGCTTTTACAAACTACAATATAGATGATAATTCTATAACAGAGTTAGATGTTAGTATGATGAATTTAAGTGGAAGTTTTAGGGCAAGAAGTAATGGTATTACTACATTAACATTGCCCACAAATTCAAATGTATTTACTTATTTTGGGGTTAATACAAACAACTTTACATCTTTAGATTTAAGAGGTCTTACAGGATTGGGGGGTCAACTATTCGGATTCCTTTCTCCTAATTTGGAAACGGTATTATTTCCTGAATCCTCTCAAACTTGGTCTCAAATAAATTTTAGAACTTGCAAACTTACAGGGGTTTTAGATTTATCTCCTTTAGATAATTTAGCCAACTTAACTATATTTTATGGTAATTCATTCTTAACAGGTGTTATAAATCCTACAACATCATCACCAATAACTCAATATTATTTTTATAGCTGTGGATTAACAGGCACATTAGATGTAAGTGGATTAACAGGATTAAGTGATAATTTTAGAGCTTATTTAAATGATGCTTTAACTTCTGTCGCATTCCCTCCTACTACAAATATATTTAATAGTATTTGGTTAAATGATTGTGATTTAGGGTATATTGATTTTACAGTAATGACTAATTGTATAGATATAAATGACGCTACAATTAGATTACAGGGTAATTTAATGACGGCAGCAGAAGTAAATCAAATTTTAGTAGATATAGACAGTATTACTGATGGGCTTTATACAGGCAGGAGTATAAATATCTCAGGAGATAATGCAGCTCCTGATAGTAGTAGTGGTGGATTTGATGGAGATGCAGCTATAGTAAGTTTAGCGACCAAGAACATAACAGTAACAGCAAGTTAATATGAGTTTTACAAAACAAATAATAGACGGAGTAGAATTAAATGTATCAGATAGCATATTCCAATGTAAGATAATACATATTGATAGTAATATAACTTTCTTTGATTTTAACAAAGGGATTACTTACACTATAAGCGATGCTTATGGGAGTGTAGATTTCTTAGAAATAATAGATTATATCAATGATAATAGTATAGATAAAAATTCTATCGTATTAAGGGATAAAGAACAATTCTTATCTGACGCTTTAATAGGTAACGAAGGCAATCAAACTATAATAGACTTTGTTAATACTTTAACCTTTGAACAAATAGAAGAATAAAATGCCTATATTATCAGAGAGTACATTCCAAAAGTTTACACTTCTTAAAACTAGGGAGGTAGTGTTAGATTATTCTAGCATAGGCAATGCTAATGAGTGTGAATTTCAATTACCTGTATTTACTGACGGTATAGGTGTAGACGCTTACAAAAATGATTTTACATCTTCTTTATTACAATTAAGCAATAGATATAGTACACCTGAATTTTATTTAGAGGTACAAAACGGTTGCGAATGGGACGAGGTAGCTCAATTAAATGATAATACTTATGGCACTTATTACCCTACATTTACAAGCCAACCTAATTGGAGTGGTTTTGTAGTTCAATGGTATAAAGTATATAACCTTTTAGGTGAGAATTGTTATAGAATTAGGCAGCAATATAATGATATTTTCGATGCTGAAGTAGAGGTAAATTATTCTTACAAATATAATCTTAAAATGTATAATGATAATTTAGCAGATGAAACTACTAAGTTTACATACACTATTAACGGTGGTAAGATTGGATCTACTTTAAATGATGAAATAGTAATAGACTATAAAGATATTGTTTGGAATAAAGAAGTAAGATTACCTAGAAGTTTCTTTGGTTTTGAGTCTAGCGAATATACAAGAGAGTTCACTAGATTTAAAAATGGTGCTGAAGAGTGGATAGAGGATTCACAGGTAGAGACTATACAATACTACTGTAAAAGATTGCCATACTCACTACATAGAGAGCTAAAAATTACAGCTTTACAGAGTGGTAATCTAAGCATATCAGATTACAATTTAAATAACCCTAAGCTAGATAAATACAATATGAAAAGAGTTATACCTAGTAGCGGATATGAGCCTACTTGGGCTACCTATACGACATTTGCTCCTATACAATTAACATTTGAGCCATATTACAATAATCTTAGACGTAAAAGATGCTAAATATATTATTACTCTAAGTCAAAAGCCTTCTTAATTGAGGGTTTTTTTGTTTATTTTACCTCCACATTTGTATATTAAATAAATAGTGTTATATTTGTAAAAGGCTTTTCAACCTAACGGACTTATAAAACCATTGTAAGAAAAATACAATTACTTTTTATACTTTGAAAAGCCTTAGGCAACAAACTTAAATAATGAAACCAAAGCTAAGTAACATAATGAGAGCATTATAATGCAAATAATAAAGCTCACAGACATCGCAAAAGCATATAAGAGTTTAGCAGTTATAATTAAACATTATGTTAAATATCCGCTTAACTTAAATAATAGACTTTGTGAGTTCCAAATAAGATATATAAACGCCAAGACCTACAATTCCAGTTCCTATTATCCATCCTATAACTTTTAGCCACATGGGAATTGGTTTGATATTAATTGGGTTAGGATTGCTTTTAATTGTTTCACTGTTGTCAATTGAAGACTCTTGAATAAATGTTGCGCCATCTCCAGTGTTAGCAGTTCCGTTATTATCTCCTGTAATATTTATGCTTTTATCTATTGATGAAGGTTTATTTCTAACTTCATCTTGTCTGTCATTCATAACTTCTTTTATTAATTGAATGTTTCTATCACAATGTAATAAATTTGTGTTACTCACATTTATAATTTTATTTATTTCTAAAGGGTCTAACCCAATTTGATAAGTTCCTTTTGACAATATATTTTTATTAGCATCTATTACTGTTTTATTTATCTTTAATTCGTCATTATATTGAGTTAATAACCTGTTTAGGTGGTTATTGTCATACCCTTTAAAATCTGCTTTATCTTTCCATTCCATCCCGTAAACATAATAAATTATTACTTAACATAATTACACTTATCTACCCTAGCTTTTCATTATTTACCATTTCTTCAACTCTTTTTTAATGAAGGATTAAAACCGTTTTATCAATGGGCGTTTGTTGCCTTTAGATAATGTCTAA
>Ga0070747_1000916_pt1 | contig 14572 bp, 9 predicted proteins | sample VirMetDEL_Mar_31_FD_77321 | JGI IMG/M metagenome (GOLD analysis project Ga0070747, IMG submission 77321) | Aqueous microbial communities from the Delaware River and Bay under freshwater to marine salinity gradient to study organic matter... | ecosystem: Environmental > Aquatic > Marine > Coastal ...
CCTATGTTAAATCTAAGCAAAATAACGCTATACTAGAAAGCCAAATTGATGCTACAGTTTCTGATATTAATGATAGAAAAAACTTAGTTAATTTAGAAAACCAAAGAGCACAGGCTGAGGCTGATACTAAAAAAACTGGCATACGTAAAAAACCAGGCGCTAAAGCAAAGCTTGATGATATAAACGCTCAAATAGAAAACGTATTAAATAAATATGAAGGCGTAGACTCTACTTCGCCAGAAGTTCAAGCTAGAGAGCAAGCAGCGCAAGAGGTTAGGCAAAATGTAGCTGAAAAGAACTTTGCACCTAACCTTGAGTTTGCTAAAAAACACAGTAAGCTATATGGGTTAGAAGTTAACGAAAACATGTCGCAAAATGATATTAGAGCTAAGTACGGTAACGAAGCTGCTATGTCAGATGGTTTTATTGATGGTAATCAAATAATTATAAACAAGGAGGTAGCTAAAAAGACTGGGGCTGTAAACGTAGGTAATCACGAGCTTCTTCATGGTATACTTAGAAAGTCTATGAAAGAAGGTAAAATTACGTCTGACGTAATAAGTGGTTTAAAAACAGAGTTTGGTAAGCAGTGGGATGTTATACAGAAACGTGCCGACAATAACTATAGTTCTGATTACATGCTGAAAAATCCAGATGAGTGGATAACCCTTGCCTCAGACGCTATTGCTAATAACGAAGTATCATTTAACGAAACGATATTTCAAAAAATAGGTAATGTACTAGCGCCTATACTTAGAAAAGCAGGATTTAAGAAGATTAAATTTGAGACAGGTAAAGATGTATTTAACTTTTTAAAGGAGTACAATAAAAGTATACATAAAGGATCTTTAAGTGGTGCTATTGTAGAAGCCACTACAGAAGCCGCTGCGTTTGTAGAAAAAGACGTAGGTGAAGGAATGACGGGAGGAGGTAAAGCTGTAAAACAAAAAACCAAGCAACAAGCGACAGAAACACAACAGCAAAGGGATGCTGACTTTACTAAAGAGCAAGTTCTTGAACCGGCTAAAACAAAGCCAAAGCAAAAAACTAAATCTCAAAAAGATATAGATGCAGAACTCACTAAAGAGCAAATTCTTGAACCTGCTAAACAAAAGCCAAAAGCTAAGACGCAAAAAGAAATAGACGCTGAGCTTACTAGAGAGCAAGTGCTTGAGCCGGCTAAAAAAGAAACACCACAAGAAGCTTTTGATCGTAAAAAAGCAGAGCAACAAGCAAAAGATAATGCAAAAGCTAAACGCCTGCGAAAAATAGCAGAACAAACTCGTATAGAGGGTTCAAGAAAAAAGCCAGGTGTAAAACTTAGAGGTTCATTTGCTAATTACGGAGATACCGTAGGTGGTTTAGTGTTAAATCCTGGTGATGGTTTTACTGTTCAAGCAACGGTTATATCAGAAATGGACATACAAAAGTTTGGTGCTAAAAACCAACCTAAAGAGTTTAATGTTACGATAGGAGGTGATGGTAGATTTGTATTAGGGAAAATGGACCCTAAAATGGATCCGCGTATGTCACAAGAAATTAAAAGATTTATTGAAGAAAGCAATAACGACTTTAAAGGTAGACGTGATGTTGGTCAGTTAGCTCTTTTAGGTCTTACAGAAAACTCAAAAAATCCGTATACTCCACGAGGATTTGCAATGGATCTTACAGAGGTTACAGGAGGTAAGCCAGATGTAGTAGGCAAAAAGTTTTCTAAATCAGCTCAAGCTGACGTGAATAAGTTAGCTGAAAATCAAACTAATAAATCTTGGAGAAAAGGTGGTGGTGATGCGGCTGTAAAAGGTTTACAAGATAATAAAATATTTGACGCACTTATAGCAGCTCAGTATAAAGTTAGACCTATACCTAAGGATTTTGTATCTAAGGTATACTCTGAGCTAACGCCTCATATTAAAAGATTTAAGCCAGATCAAAATGACAATTTCTTCGCGTATGTAAATTCTCAAGTTTCTAACAAAGCTGGTACGGTTTACAATAGAGAGTATAAAGTTACTCAACGAACTGAAGACATTGATGCTAAAACTTCAGAAGGCGCTCCTATAAGACAAGTTGCAGCAGAAACTGAAGCAGATGTTAAATCGTTTGAAGAGTTAGATCTTTCACCTGTAGCTCAAGTTCGTAGACAAAAGTTGGCAGAAAAAGGTTTGTCAGAAGACGATAGATATTCTCAGCTAAGACAAGAACTTAAGCTAGAAGACGACATGATGAATACAGTGCGTAAGACTGTTGAAAATACTCTTGGCACTAAGCTACCACCTGTTGACTCACCTAAGTTTAAAAACGCGCTAGAAAAAGCATATAGATTAAAGCTTAAGAAACCTATACAAGACATGATAGGTAAAGGTGATAACTATAATGCTTTTTTACAAGATGTATTTCCAACTGTATACAAGTTTTTACCAAAAGAAACTCTTGTGCAAATGGAGCGTAATGTAGCGCCTGAAAACAGAATATTCACTACATCGCGTAGAATAACTAAGTCTACTGAGGTAGATAAGCTTATATCAGAAGGTTTGTTACCTAAAAACACCAATAGATTGTCAGGTCCTAACTTAATAGAAAAGTTACCATACCCTGGGAACAAAAAAGTGTTAGCATACTTTAGAGGTACAGAGATGGAAAACGAGTTAGGCTACAAAATAGGTCAATCTACGCTAGGTACTAGAAAAGACAAGCTAGCTAGTGAAATAGGTGTTGAGCTTGGGTTTGATGCTACAATGGAAACTCTAGCAAAGCCAGAGGTTACTCAGCGTATGCTTGATATTGAGGATGTTCAAGGATACAAAGAAGTTAAAAACCACAACGCTGTAGTAGCAAAGCAAATTGATAGAGATCCTAATATTAAGTTTTCTAAGACTATAAAAAAGGATATTATTGATTCAGATCTTTCTATTGAAGATGCACAAGATATTATGCGTACTCAAGACATGGTTGATATTAAGAAAAAATATCCTGCTCTTCATGATGGTTTAATAGAAGAATATGCAGCTAAGTACGATGCTAGTAGAAAGTCTGTAAGACAACAAGTCGCTGAAGATAAAGCAAAAGCTAAAGATATAGTAGCAGATATTAAGAAAGGAAAAAGTACTCTTAAGTTTGCTAAAAGCCCTGTTAAAAACGCTGAGCAATTAATAAATGAAAACGCACAAGAATTTTCTATATTTGCACTTGGTGAATTAGATAAAAAACAAGGTGGAGGTAGAATACCAAATAAAGATGCTACTAGAAGAAAATCAAATGGTACTATACAAAAATATAGGACTAGAGATTTAGACGCTATGTACAATGACACAGAAACTCACGGTGAAAGAGTTAATAGAGTTTTTAATAATTTTTTAAAAGTAAACCCTGAGTTTAGAAAGCTAATACAAGCTACTACAACTGGAGGATTAAAAGGTGGTATATATCAGTTTGCCGACAACTTTAACGATAATATAAATCCTACTGATGTTGAGCAAAGAAATATACCAGCATTCAAATATAACAGTAAGAAAAATTTAGATCCCAAAGCGGTAGAAAAAACTAAATCAACTGAGTTTAAGAAAAACAATAACGCTAGACTGCCTTTATTGAAAGATTTTTTCTTAGCTGTTCAAGAGCATTTAAAAAACGACCCTCAAGACGTTGGTGTTTTTGAAGAGCTTCTTTTAGATACAGGTAAACATCAAGGAACCTTTACTAGAATAAACGCTCCGTTCGGATTTTATTTAATTGATCCAAAAACACGAAAGCCAAGTACTAAAGTCGCTGTAGTTGAAGAACATACTAATCCTCAAAACGAAATTGGTAAAGCTTCTCTTGCTGCAGCTTACGTTGGGCAACTAGAACATGCGTGGAAGTTTATAGGAAAGTCATACATGCAAGGTTCTTTGTCAAAGATTCACGACGACATGTTACGCGACGCTGGTTTGGCGGAGAGTATGCCAGATGTTTATTGGAATGAAATTGTACCTAGACTTTTAAATGAAGAGCTAAACTTACCTGATGGTATGGTATCAGCTGTTAGGATGGCTGCTGCAGGTATAGATTTAAACAACTACATGATAGTTGGTACAGATATTACAATAGCTGAGTTTTTTAAAGTTGATAAAATAAAAGATGTAAAACGAGCTAATGATTTAATTATAAAACAATTAACAGGTGAAATAAACGCGGAATATGCTGAAGCTGCTGCTCAAGTAGAGTTTGCTAGAAATATTGAAGATACTAATGTTTTAACTAAAGCTATAAAATACTCAAGATCTGCAAAAAACCCTACTAAAGGTATATCTGTATTAGATTTTGACGATACATTAGCTACAACAAAGTCTAACGTTCTTTACACCGCGCCTGATGGAACTACTGGTAAATTAAACGCAGAAGAGTTTGCGCTTGAAGGAGCTGATCTATTAAAGCTAGGATATAAGTTTGATTTTTCTGAGTTCAATCAAGTTGTAGAAGGTAAGACGGCGCCTTTGTTTAATAAAGCTGTTAAGCTATCAGGTAAGTTTGGAACTAAAGATATGTTTGTTCTTACAGCTAGAGCACCACAAGCTGCGCCTGCTATTAAGAAATTTTTAGATGCTCAAGGTTTAAACATACCTCTTAAAAATATAACAGGCTTAGGTAATTCTACGGCTCAAGCTAAAGCGACGTGGATAGCTGGTAAAGTTGGTGAAGGTTACAATGACTTTTATTTTGCAGACGATGCAATACAGAACGTTAAAGCTGTTAAAAATATGCTTAATCAGTTTGATGTAAAGTCAAAAGTGCAGCAAGCAAAGCTCAAGTTTAGCAAAAGCATGGATGCTGACTTTAATAACATACTACAAGAAGTCACTGGTATTGCTGCTGAAAAGCGTTTTTCTGATACAAAGGCGCGTAAGCGAGGCAAAGGTAAAGGTAAGTTTAGAGTTTTTATCCCGCCATCACATGAAGATTTTGTAGGATTATTATATAACTTTATGGGTAAAGGTAGATTAGGTGATGCTCACAGAAGTTTCTTTGAAAGAGCGTTAGTTAAACCTTTAAACAGAGCTAACAGCGAATTAGATGCAGCTAAGCAAAGTATAGCCAATGACTATAAAACTGTAAATAAAAAGTTAAAGGACGTAAAAGACAGGTTAAACAAAAAAATACCTTCTGGAGATTTTACTTTTCAAGACGCCGTTAGGGTTTACTTGTGGGATAAACACAATCACAGTGTTCCAGGTATAAGCGAAACAGATCAAAACGTTTTAGTAAACACTGTTAAGTCTGACCCTAGATTAAATGCTTATGCTGACTTAATAAACATAGTTTCAAAGCTAGAAGGTTATGTAAAACCTACTGAGTCTTGGGAAGCTGGAGATATAAGAACTGATTTAGCAGATGCTACAGGTAGAGTTGGTAGAGAAGCTTATTTTGCAGAGTTTTTAGAAAACGCTGATACAATATTTTCACCAGAAAACTTAAATAAAATTGAAGCAGCATATGGCAAAGGTATGAAAGATGCTTTGCAGGATATGATGTATAGAATTAAGACTGGTAGAAACAGACCCAGCGGTAGTAACGCTTTAGTAAATAACTTTGTTAATTGGATTAATGCTGCCGTTGGTGACGTTATGTTCTTTAACATGAGATCAGCCGTGCTTCAGCAAATGTCTATAGTAAACTACCTAAACTTTGCAGATAACAACGTATTTGCTGCTGCTAAAGCCTTTGCAAATCAAAAACAATATTGGGCTGACTGGGCTTATATATTTAACTCAGCTGATTTAAAACAAAGAAGAGGAGGCATACAAACAGACGTAAACGGTGCTGATTTAGCTCAAAGTATTCAAGGATCAACTATGCCTGGTAGAAAGATGATACAAGAGTTATTACGTATTGGTTTTACGCCAACTCAAATATCAGATAGTGCAGCTATTGCAACAGGTGGAGCTACATTTTACAGAAATAGAGTTAATTCAAACATTAAAGATGGTATGTCTAAAGCTGAGGCTGAAAAAGCAGCTTGGACTAGCTTTCAAGATATAACTCAAGCTACGCAACAGTCAGCAAGGCCAGATATGGTATCGCAACAACAAGCCTCACCTATAGGTAAGTTTATATTAGCTTTCCAAAATGTAACATCTCAGTTTAATAGACTAGGTAAAAAAGCTTTCTTAGATATTAAGAACAGAAGAATAACGCAGCCAAATAAAACTCAACTTCAAAGTGATATATCTAACATGTCTAGAATAGTATATTACTTTGCCGTACAGAACCTAGCTTTCTACGCTTTACAATCTGCTTTGTTTACTATGATGTTTGATGAAAGCGAAGATGATGAGCAGTTCTTAAAAAAGAAAGAGCGCATGATCAACGGTAGTATTGACAGTATACTACGCGGGTCTGGATATGTTGGCGCTGTTATATCTACACTTAAAAACATGGGCATTAAGTTTATGGAGCAAAGAGGTGATGATAGCTACAACAAAGACGAAAGCGCTGTGCTTATGGAGATGCTAAACGTTTCTCCACCGATAGGTATTAAAGCTAGAAAAATAGTAGGTGCTGAAAAAACTTTAAATTACGATAAAAAAGTAATTGAAGAAATGGAAACGTTTGACATAGATAATCCACAATGGAGCGCTTACACAAACTACGTGGAAGCTACTACTAATTTACCAGCAAATAGATTGTATAGAAAAACCATGAACGTTAGAGAGTCTTTAGATAATGAGAACAGTGCATATCAAAGAGTGTTAATGTTCTTAGGTTGGAGTCAATACAATTTAGGTATACAGAATAAAGAAGTTCAAGAAATAAAAGATTCTAAAAAAGGTAAAAAGAAAACAAAGTTTGCAGAACCTACAAACACTGGTAAAAAACCTTTAAAATTTTAAGTATGAAAAAAATATTTTTATTAATAGCTTTATTATTTAGCTGTAGTACATTTCAAGCTCAATAGCTAAAGAAGGCCTTTAAGTTTTCTACGTTCTATGCTGCTGTAAACGGAGGTAACTCTGTATCGGATCAGACTACATACTCTGTTACTGGTGGATTAACTCAAGAAACTATAGCTACACCATTTGATTATAGTTTGTCTATGGGTGTTCGTAAGATTGCTAGGTTTGGATATGAGAATAGAGCTAATGCTTTTTATGATGGATCAGAGACATCTTGGTCTGCTGACGCTAACATAGGTAAACGTAACGGCATAGAGTTTCTTGGAGAAGTTACGTACGAAAGACAGCAAGGTAAAGAGTTTTTTAATCAACATCACTTTTTTCGTTACATCGGAGACAAAGTCATGGGTAAGGTTGAATACGTTGAAGACGGATTTGCAGACATTGAATACTTTGAGGCGTCACAGCGATTTCGACTTAAGCTTGGTAACAAGTTTTCTTTACACGCAGGCATTGCACAACGTATCTCAGAACCTTACGGGTATGATCCACTTGAAGAGTGGAAGCTGGAAACAGGAGACATACACTATACTTACCTCGCAATTGAAGAGGGATATTCACACAACCTTACTACAGGCGAGTACCTCGCTCCTGATGGGACAGTCGTTGCAACAAACACTGAGGTCTGGGAAGCAGTCACTATCCCTAACATCTTATCTGAATACACTGCTAGAAAAAGAAGTGAGCTCGCTCGTCAGTGGAATTACTCGGTGGTTGCCGGCTTTGACTTCTATCACTTTACAGACGACTTCTGGTTCCACTCATGGGGAAACGTTTTACCCTACCATTACGACACTGGAGGTGAGTATATGTATCACAATACAGTAAACGGACAATGGCTCGATTACTCAGGCGGTTTGATATTTGGACACAGATTCAACAAACACTTAGGTGTATTCTTAGAAGGTAGATATTATAAGTACTGGAATAGAGAGTGGTACAACTTTAAGTGTGGAGCAAACTATGTAATCTTCTAAGATATGGCGTACACTCAAAAAAATAATCCAATACCAGTAACATCTTGCGGTAGGCGTAGAGCAGGCGGCATAGGACAAGGGTTTAATTCGCCTATTAAAATGGTTGACGAATCACCGCTTGAAAAAAGAAAGCGTAAACGTAAACCTGATGTTAGAAAAACAACTAAAGGCAAAAGCCGTAACTTTCGTACTGTAAAAGAAGGCGCGGGTATGACAGCAGCTGGTGTACGCAAGTACAAAGCTAAAAACCCTGGTAGTAAATTGAAGACAGCGGTAACTGGTAAAGTAAAGCCAGGTAGCAAGGCTGCTAAACGTAGAAAATCGTTCTGCGCTAGATCAAAAGGTTGGACCGGTGAAAGAGGTAAAGCCGCTAGGCGTAGATGGAAGTGTTGATATCATGGCATTTAAAATGAAATCGCCGCTAAAAGCATGTTGGAAAAGTCACGTGCAAAAAGGCATGAAAAAAAAAGGTAATCGTATGGTTCCAAACTGTGTACCAAGAAAAAATAAAAAGTAATGGCTTTTAAAATGAAAAAACATCCTGAGCTAATTAAAGTTGTTAAAGAGCTTAGAGGCGCTGTAAAAGCGCATGGTAGACAAGCGGATGTTGTTGAAGGACATATTGAAAAAATGAATAGCGCCGCTAAAATGACTTCGCCTATGAAAGGTAAAATTAGTGGACCATGTAAAACAGCGGCTAAACGTAAGTTTAAAGTATGGCCTAGTGCTTATGCGTCTGGTTGGGGCGTGCGCTGCACTAGTGCTGGTGGTCCTAGTAAAATGGGTAAAAGCAAAAAGAAAAAGTAATGGCTTTTAAGCAGTTAAATAATCCTTTTAAAAAACAAAAGGGTGGAGGTACTAAAAAGACCTGCTTACCTGCTGCTAAGATTAAAAGCATGAGTAAGTCTGAGCGCGATAAGCTTGTAAGAGCTAAGCGTAAAGCTGCTAAAGGTGGTAAGTATAAAAGATCTAGTAAAACAAATGTTAAAGGCGCTCGTAAAAAAGGTGCTACATTAAGAGATTGGTTTCAAAAAGAAGACTGGAGACAAGTTAATGATCCAAGTAAAAAGTGTGGAGAAAAATAAAGTAAAATGGCAAAACAAATAGGTGAGGATACTAAAGTAACACTAGACCTCAAAACAATTGGCATGGCAGGCGCTGGACTAGCTGCCTTAATTGGTTTATATTTCACGCTACAAGCTGATATAGCTTTAGCTAAAGAACTACCTGAGCCGTTACCTCCAGATGTAACTCGTATGGAGTTTGATATGAAAGACAAACTAGTGCGTCAGACTATTATGACTACACAGGAAGATGTGTCTGAGCTCAAAGAAGATCTTGATCGTATCGAAGAAAAAATTGATAAATTAAAGTAATCATGGAGGAAACAATGAACTTTAAAACAGTAATAGCGTACGTGCTTTTAATGTTATGCATGTTTGCGGCTGGCACGGCGTTTAGCCAGAACATGTGTAACAGTGACATTTGCGTTGTGCAATTTAACGCTAGTTGGAACGAAGGTAATAGCGTAGATTACCTCGACAAGTTAACTGATTGCAACGTTATGAACATTAACATCGATGAAGGCACTTACCAGTCTGATTACGAGATCGTAGTAGTACCTACTATTATAGTATTCAATGGTAAAGAGGTTGAGAGGTTTCAAGCTAACATAATGATGCAAATAGAGGCTACGCGTAAAGAAGTACAAGGCGTAGTTGATGATATTATATATAGTGATTTTTAAATGAAGAAGTTAGGATACATATTTGTAATACTATTCTGGGTTTTAGCTAGTACGGTATTAGGGCAGGGTAGTTGGTTAGATATTACCGTACAGCCAGATAACTACGCTGGCGAGACATCGTGGGAGATATTAAACGAAGACGAAGAAGTTGTTGCTGTTAATCCTCCATATCAGGACAATAACTTACTAACTGTAACAAAGTTCTTACCAGCAGGTGATTACGATTTCGTTATGATGGATGCTTTTGGTGATGGTATATGCTGCGCTTTTGGTGAGGGTTTTTACAGGCTGCATAACGCGTGTGGATTAGACACGGCTAACTATGAGTTTGCTAGTGCAGCAGACACAGTTGCTTTTACTCTTAACCCGTGCTTACCCGTATTACTTGGGTGCACTAATGAAACAGCGCAGAACTATAACCCTTGGGCTACGTTAGATAATGGTAGCTGCGAGTTGCTTGAGTGTGACTCTCTTGAGACATTAGTGTCTATGCAGTTAACTCTTGACACTTGGCCTGGTGAAACTGGTTTTAATATAGTTAACTTATCTGATGGTCAGTTGTATGAACAGGTTATGCCTGGTGAGTTTGATTTTGGTGATCAGCTAGTTACTTATACATATGACTTCTGTGTGGCGCTAGGTTTTGAGCTAGTACTAATAGACGAGTTCGGTGATGGACTTAATGGTTCTGAATCAGGAGGTCAAGATGGAGCTTGTGTTATTACAGCTTGTGATAGTGTTATATGGGAGCTAGAAGATCTAGCCTTTACAGAGTTTACTGGTAACACAGAATACTCTGGGCCTATATTCACTGAGCCTTGTCCACCAGCGCCTGATGTGGTTGGTTGTATGGATGATGACTATGTAGACTACGATCCGCTAGCAACAGTCCAAGATACATGTCAAACGCTGCACACGTGGGGTTGTTTAGACCCAGAGTCTTTTAACTATGATAGCTCAGCTACTATATCAGACAACAATAGCCCTTGTGCTATAAACGTTATGATAGAAGATGATGGTGGTGATGGTTGGGGTAACTCAAAGCTAGGTATGGTTCAAGGTGATCAGCAGTGGTTGTTTACTATGGGACCTGGTGAGTTTAGCGAGGAGTGGGTTATTAACTTAGATTCTGATGAAGAGGTTAAGCTATATTACTTTCAACAAGGTAATGCTCAACAGTCAGCTCAAGAGTTAGCTTTTCAAACACTACATAACTCTGTATTGATTACTAACGCAGCAGGTGATACGTTATTATCTGAAGGTACAAACCCTTTCTTTAACAACGGACAAGGTGCATTGCAACCGTTTAAAGCACCTAGCTGGCCAACATATAGCTTTGAGCCTTACTGTGGTGATAGCTGTGAGCCGTTTAGCTATGGCTGTACAGATGCTATGGCACAAAACTATAACGCTGGTGTGAATACAGAGGATGGTAGTTGCTACTACCAAGCTGGTTGTACTCAAGCGGGTTATTTAGAATATTATACTCAAGGATATGAAGCTGATTTTGATAACGGTAGTTGTGATACTCTCGCGGTATTTGGCTGCATGGATAATACAGCTTATAACTATAATCCAGAAGCAAATGTAGATAACGAAGGTTGTATACCTGTAGTCGAAGGCTGCACGAACTCACTTGCTTTTAACTACAACCCGGCCGCTAATACTGACGATGATAGCTGTATACCTTTCGTCTATGGTTGCACGGACGCAACAATGTTTAACTATGATCCGGAAGCTAACGCAGAAGATGGTAGCTGTATTTCTTACATTTACGGCTGTACTGATAGTAATGCCTTTAATTATGATCCGTTGGCTAATGCTGACAATGGTTCGTGCGAAGAAGTCGTAGTTGACTGCATGGACCCAGTGGCATACAACTATAATGAACTGGCAAACGAACCTGCTAGTAATTGTTTGTACGCAGCGGACTGTGTTACAGGACCTGGTGAACCCTACTGGTTAAACGATATGTGTTACGCTTGGGTTATACAAGCGGATCCATATTGCTGTGACGAAGGCTGGGATGCCACATGTCAGTCAACATATAACTACTGTGAAGCTACAGGTATAGAAACTATACTAGCTGGAGATGATTTAGTAGTATATCCTAATCCAGTTGGTGACGTATTAAGCGTAAACAAAAACGTTGATCTAGACGTGTTTGATTCTACGGGACGTATCATTGTATCAGAAACAAATACAAATGCGATAGACGCGTCTCTATGGGCTCCAGGAACATATACAATACATATTGTTTGGAACAACCGAACTATAGTTAAGAGAGTTATTAAATGATTAAATGGATAGGCCAACATATATGGGATTTTGTATCTAGGTTTCGCAATGATGTTTACCTAGAAAGTGTTGCTGATCCAGGTTCTGATACGGATAAGTTTTTAGTAGTAGATGCTAATAGCAAAGTAGGGTACAGAACTGGTGCCGAAGTACTGTCTGATATTGGAGCTTCATCTGAATCGACTGACTTAGAGTTCAATGGATCAACAGCTAACGGTATTTTGACCTATGGTGGAGCGGCGCAGATAGATGTTGAGCCGCTTTTTACCTATACTCCTGACGACTTAGTTATGACGGGTACAGGTAGCGGAAAACCAACATTTAGCATGGTAAATGCTAATGCTGATACCGCTGCGCCTAGTGTTACTCTTACTAAGCAGTCAGCTGGAAACTCTTCTAATGGAGACGACATAGGCGAAATAACTTTTTCAGCCTTTAACTCCAACAATGAAGTCACTACTTTTGCTAAAATTTTAGCTGAAATAGAATCAGTTACTGATACTGATGAGGCCGGCAAGTTGTCTTTAGTAGTTCAAACTTATGATGGTACTTGGAATAACAGTTTACCTGCTCACCAAGGTAGGAACGCGTTTACCGCGACTGGACATGTAACTAATGATATTGTTGATGTTCTTGTTGGTTATGGCGCTGCTTCAACAACTACTATATCTGGTAATTTAACAGCGGTTAACGGCGTAGTTTCCATAGAATCACACGCAACTTTAGACGCTCAAATAAAATCTACAGGTCATCTTAATTTTGTTTTAGATTCAGACAGTAACGAAACAGGGCAATCATTTGGTTTCTTTGCAAACCAGCTTCATGGGTCAAACAAGATCATGAGTTTAGCAGAGGACGCAACGCTACAGGTGGGTGATACTTTTAGTCCTGGTACAATAGTTATTCACAACGAAGTAGATGACGCAAATAGCGGTGAGCTAAAGTTTCAAACACGACGTAGTGCTGGAATTGGTAGTACTCCCGGAGCTGCCGTTGGTCAAGACAATGACGTAGTAGGTCAAATATCTTTTTACGGGATTGATGATCATTCCGGTGATGTGGAAGCAAAACAGTATGGAGAAATACTGTGTAAAGCTAACGACGTAAGCGACGGTGCTGAAGAAGGTAGAATGTTGTTACAAGTTGCAAGCCACGACGGTGAGTTAACACCTGGCTTACAAATGATTAGTGGTGACGCTGAAGATAAGGTAGATGTAACAATAGGTAATGGAGCTACTTCAACAACTACTATAGCTGGAGGATTTTCTGCTCAAGGAACCCTCACTTATGATTCAGAGACTTTAACTATTGGTGACAATGACAATGGTACCGCCACAATAAAAAGAAGAAAACACAGCGACGAAGCTGGAGGCATACTGCAGATTTCTGGTGGTGATGCTACAGGAACAGATAAGGGTGGTGGTATTACATTTATTACAGGTGGACTTGGAACTGGAACTGGCGGAGGTGGCGGGGTAAGAATATCTACAGCTCCCGCAGACTCAAGTGGCTCAAGTGCAAACACCTTGGCTTGGACTTGGGATTTCCTTAACAGTGGAAAGTTTCAAACGACGAGTGCTGGCTACGGAATTACTGAATTTATAAACTTTCACACAAACACTTTTGAGAACGTTCTTTCAGACGGAGATCACGTAGGTGGTAAGAGGTTAGTATATTCTCCTGGAGCTAACGACACTTTAGCAGATGGTCAAATATTTTTCTTGCATACAGACGGTACGTGGGATCAAGCAGATGCTAGTTCTACATCTACTGGGGCTTCGCAGTTACTATGTGTAGGTAATAGCGTCGCAAGAGTTGGTGGTGTTATACTAGACGGATTCGTACGTATACCTAGTACAGAGATATTAAACACTCCAGGAAGTGGAGCTGTTGATGGTTTACCACTATACGTATCTACTACAGCAGGTCACTTTGATTTTACTGCACCGTCAGGAAATAATGAATACGTAAGAGTTGTTGGATATGCTATTGATGACGATAGTAGCGACGTGCTAGTTTACTTCAATCCAGACAGCACTCACGTTAAGATTACTGCGTAATGCCAACAGTAATAATAAGACCAGACGGAGACACGGCAGTAGGTAACTTTTCAAACACGCCTATTAACGCTGTTTTATCAGACAGTAGCGATGTTTCGTTTACGAACAACACTGCCCAAAACCAAAGTTTTATAGTTAGCCTTGATGACGTTAGTTTAAGTGGAGCTACGTTTAATTCTTGGGCTATGACTGTTCGTGCAAAAAAAAGTGGTAAAGGTAATGCTAACTTTAATGCTAGACTTTTTGATTCAAGTTTTGCTGTAAACACCAACACTGCCCTTGCTACAAGTTCAAGCAGCTATGCAGATATTCCAGCTGGTACCGCTAGTTTCCCTGGTGGATTTTCAAACAGCGACGTTAACAACCTATCTGTTAGGATAGACACAACGGGAGGCACGCAGGTTTTTATATCTGAAATATTTGTAACAATAGACTATACAGCCGCAGCATCAGCAACGGTACATTCAGTAAACGGTGTGGCAGAAGCCAACATTGCTACAATAAAAGGCGTAGCACACGCAAACATAGCAGAAGTAAACACAGTAACATTTGATTAAA
>Ga0070747_1000917_pt1 | contig 14562 bp, 27 predicted proteins | sample VirMetDEL_Mar_31_FD_77321 | JGI IMG/M metagenome (GOLD analysis project Ga0070747, IMG submission 77321) | Aqueous microbial communities from the Delaware River and Bay under freshwater to marine salinity gradient to study organic matter... | ecosystem: Environmental > Aquatic > Marine > Coastal...
AATTTTATGTATTGGTTAAATACTTTACAAATGCCTAACACTATAAAAAAATATTGTCCAGACACTACAATGTGGACAAAAAAAAGAATACTTAAAGATGTTTATCTTCTAAAAGAAAACCAAGCAAGTAGAATTAATATTAACTTATCTTAAAAAAAGTTATTCAAAATTTTGTTTATAACTTAATTTGTTGTATATTTAACATATAACAATAATTAAAAATAGACAAAATGAAAAATTACACTATTGATTGCACTTATTACACTAAATCATTTAATAATATTGATGACTTAGTTGATGACATTAGTATCTCAGGTCAAGACCCAAATTATGAAATTTTATTAAATGGTACAAAGACAGGAGAACAAATAATTGATTTAATTACATTTTAATAATTATGACATTAAACACAGACACACTTATTTCTATAAAATCAGAAATAGAGAGATTGACTAAGGTTGATCCACAAGTTACAGATGTAATTATAACAATTCAATTAAAAGAAAAAAAAGATAGTGACAAAAATTTTCTTTACATTGATTTAAAAAATTAGACAAATGAGATATAGAATAAAAGATAAACAACAAGTAATAGATTGGTTTAACAATTTTGCAGATTATGTTGAGGAAATAGATAGTGCATTGTATCAAGATGCTATAGAATATGCAGATGATAAAGAATGTGAATTTTGAAAAAACATAGACAATATAGATCAAGGCAAGGCAGATCAGACAAACAATATACTAGCAGTTTAATTGTGTTTGCAATTACATTTGTTGGTTTAATTTTAACAATAATAATAACAAGATGGACTTAAAAAAAGCAGATTTAAAAGACAAAATAGATGAGTTAGAATCACAAATTGACAAATTAATTAATTTAAAAAAGCATACATATATCCACGAAACACACCATTTATATTGTGATAGTGGAGAAATGCACTTTGGGTATGGAGACCCAGACGACTCAAAATGGCTTGTATATAATACAGATCAATTATTTAAAGACCTTCCATTTATAATTAATCAAGTTGTAAAAGAAAATAAAAAAATGCAAAAATATTATTTAAAGCAAATTAAAAAAGAATTAAAAGAATTATGAATAAAGAAATAAAATTATTAGATGAGGTTTATTCATTAGTAATTAATAAGATAAACAATAAAGAAAGTAATAAACTTTATAGAATCTCAGAAGTACAAAATATACTTAGTGCTATTGATAATTTACAGAATAATATTAACAACTTATAAAATAAATATTATGAATAAAGTAAACGCATTTGAAAATGAGATATTTGATCATTACAGACAAAGAGCAAAAGCAATCAATAAAGCAATAGAATTGTTAAAAGAACATAATTACACAATCATTGACCTTGAAGGTAAATGGATTAATAAATTAAAAGAATGATTTTACTTATAGATGCAGATAGTTTAATATTTGCTAGTTGTTACAGGAAAAGAGAAACACCTGAAGATGAAAAATATTATACAGACATAAGTGATTCTAGAAATAAGTTTGATCAGCAATTTATGTCTATTGTAAATGATTTAGAAGAAAAATATACAATAGATAAAGTAATAACATTTAGTGGATCAAAAGGTAATTTTAGAAAATTACTTGCAAAAAAATATAAAGCAAACAGAAAAAAACAAGAACTTCCTCCACTACTACACCCAATGCATAATTATGTTAAGCAACAATACGATAGTATATTTGGTTATGGTGTTGAGACAGATGATATGGTTGCAAGATATTGGTTTAAATTAAGTGAAGAGTTTGGTAGAAATGAAGTTATGATCGTTTCAATAGACAAAGATTATAAACAATTTCCTTGCCTAATTTATAATTATCATTGGAAACACAAAGAAATATTAGATATATCTGAAGAACAAGCTTTGTATAATTTTTATAGTCAAATGATTGAAGGAGATACTGCAGACAATGTAAACTATTTTAAAGGTAAAGGTAAGAGGTTTGCTGAGAAATATTTTGTAGATTGTGAAACCAAATACCAATATACACGAAAACTTTATGAATTATTTAAACAAAATTACAAAAGTAAAGCAAGAGAAAAGTATATTGAATGCTACAATTTATTAAAGCTAAGAACAAATTAATGGAAGGATTAGACAAAGAATTAACTACACCTGTAGATCCCTATTGCTCAGATGAAAATTTAACACCCTTAGAAGTTTGTGAAAAAATAAACAGACTTTGTGGGTTAGATATTTTTAGCAACACAAGAAAAAGAGAAGTAATAGAAATGAGAGCATTGGCTTGTTATATATTAAGAGACAAGTTATTTATGAAATTGCAAAATATAGCTAAATTTTTTACTGATCAAGGCAGAAAAATGCACCACGCAAGTTGTCTGCATTTGCTTAAAAACTATTCAATGTATAAAAGCAATAATAAAAACTTAGATAAATTTGAGAAAACATTTTTTTTTAAACCTAGAATACCATATGAGGATGTAGATAGAGCAAATTATTTAGAAAATAAATATCTTGATATAGAAGAAAAATATTTAAAACTAAGAAATAAATTAAAAAATCCTTTAGTTAAATTAATTTTAGATGTTAAAGATGAAGATGTAGTTGATTTAATGAACACAATTAAATTAAGAAAAAAATCATATGACTGGAAAAATAAACAAAATTAATACGTTATATAAATATGAAACCTAATAAAATTAAAATACATAAAATTAAATCTAATCCTAATAATCCTAGATTAATAAAAGATGTTAGGTTTAAAAAATTAGTCAAGTCTATAAAAGATTTTCCAGAAATGTTAAAACTTAGACCAATTGTTGTAGATGAGAAAAATATAATACTTGGTGGAAATATGAGACACAAAGCCTGTATAGAAGCAGGGTTAAAAGAAATCTATGTAATTCAAGCTGATGAGTTAACCGAAGAACAAAAGAAAGAATTTATTATAAAAGACAATGTAGGGTTTGGAGAATGGGATTGGGATTTATTAGCTAATGATTGGACAAATGAAAAAATAACTGAATGGGGTTTAGATGTATGGGAACATAAAGATTATGATGTAGAAGATTTTTTTACAGAAGAAGAAGAAAAAGATGAGCAATATAAAATAGTTTTAGATTATACTAAAGATGAATATGATCAATTAATAGAAATATTAAATAACACACAAGGAAGTAAAGAAAGTGTTATATATAATTTACTTACTAAATGAAAATATATCTTGCAGGTCACGGAACAAGACACGCACATTGGGTAGTAGATAAGTTTTATGACTTTTATAGATTACAATCATATTACTATATAAATGAAAAGGAAAAAAATCTAAGTAGTAAGTATAAAGATTTTATTTTAGATAGTGGTGTGTTTAGTTATTTAACATCAAAGAAAGAACAGGCAAAAACATTAGATTGGGATAAGTATATTTATGACTATGCTAAATATGTAAAAGAAAATCATATACAAAATTATGTAGAAGTAGATATAGACACAGTAATAGGAGTAGATGAGGTACAGAAATTAACTGATAAGTTAGAAAAATTAGTAGGGTGGAAACCAATGCCTGTATGGCATTTAAATAGAGGGTATGATAATTGGTTAAAATTATGTAAGGATTATGAGTATATTTGTTTTGGTGCTTTTTTAACTGACAATTTAAGTAGCAAGAAGTTTCCAATGATTAACAAATTTTTATATGATGCAGCTAAACAAAAAACAAAAGTACACGGATTAGGATTTACACCAATGTTATTATTACCAAAATATAAATTTTATTCTGTAGATAGCACAACTTGGTCAGCAGGTCATAGGTTTGGTGAGGTACATAAATTTACTGGAAGCATTGTAGAGAAAAATAGATTTCAGAAAAGAAGGATAAAAGACCCTTATGCTCTTTCTAAATATAATTTTTATGAATGGGTCAAGTATAGTGAGTACGCAGATATTAATCTTTAAATAAATAAAATGAGTAAAGAAAATTACATTCCAATCCACGGATCAATGAAAAGACCAGCCAATCCAGATGTTGCTGTAACAGAAGTAAAAGAAGGCAGACAACAATGGACAGGTGGAAATTTAGAAGTTCAAATTAGTACAGAAGAATTTACATCAGTATGTCCAACAACAGGACAACCTGACTTTAATCATATTACAATAAAATATAAACCAAACAAATATTATATAGAATCTAAAACAATTAAATTTTATTTATGGAGTTTTAGAGATCACGGAGCACATTGTGAGACATTAGCAAAATCAATAGCATTACATTTGCATTCTGCTATTGAACCAAAAACAATAGAAGTAATAGTAAATCAATTTCCAAGAGGTGGAGTAAAAATAATTTCAACATATAAAATATGACAAAAGCAATAGTTTTATTATCAGGTGGTCAAGATTCAACTACTTGTTTATATTGGGCAAAAGAAAAATTTGATGAGGTATTAGCAATAGGATTTGATTATGGTCAAAGTCATATTCAAGAATTAAAACAAGCACAAAAAATTGCTGATGCAGAAGGTATAAGTTATAAAATATTTAACATAAAAGGATTACTAGCAAACTCATCACTAACAGAACATACTGATCATACTAAAGAAAGTTACATTGATAATAGTTTACCTGCAAGTTTTACCTCAGGAAGAAATATTTTGTTTCTTACAATAGCATCAAGCTATGGTGCAGAAAAAGGCATTACTGATTTAGTAACAGGAGTTTGTCAAACTGACTATAGTGGATATCCTGATTGTAGAAAAACTACGATAGATGCACTGCAAACTACATTGTCGTTAGGATTAGGTGCAGGAGATTATAGAATACACACACCTTTAATGTATTTAGATAAAGCTGAAACTTGGAAAATGGCAAATGATTTAAATGTTTTAGATGTAATTATTAATGATACTATGACAGATTACAATGGAGATATGACTATGAATGAGTGGGGATATGGAAATAAAGATAATCCTGCAACTGAATTAAGAGTAAAAGGTTATTACTTGGCTAAAGAGAAAGGGTGGATATGATTAAGATAGAAAAAAAATATCATTTTTATATGGGTCATAGAAATAAAGAAGCAGGTGTAAAGTGTGGAAGGTTACACGGACATACTTATGATGTGGTATGTACTTTTGCTTTTGATCATATGAGTAATGGTGTTACAATGCTTTTTAGTGACATTGATAATAAAGTAGAACCAATAGTAAAGCAGTATGATCATTGGTTTTTATTATATGATCAAGACCCTTTAGTTGAAGTTTTAAGTTTAGCAGGTGAGTTAATAAAGACAGTTCCTTTTGAGACAAGTGCAGAAAATATGGCAATTTGGTTATACAAACAAATAAAAAACGAAGCACAATTACCAATAGTAAGAATAGAGTTAGCAGAAACAAAATCAAGTAAAGTAGTATATGAAGAATAAATTAGCAATTAGTGAAGTATTTTATTCTATTCAAGGTGAAGGAAAGACAGTAGGTATACCAAGTGTGTTTGTTAGGTTAGGAGGTTGTAACTTAATGTGTGGGGGAATGGGTACACAATTTGATGGTGAGTTACATAATGGAGCAGAATTTAGATGTGATACTGTAGAGGTGTGGATGAAAGCAACCTCAATAAATGTAGAAGAAATACTAGATGACAAATGTATAGAAGCAATTAAAAATGATGCACACATTATTTTAACTGGTGGAGAACCAATGATGCAGCAAGCAGGATTAGAAGCTTTTATTAAGTATGTAAAACACAATATAAATGCCAATGCTTATTTTGAAGTAGAAACAAACGGAACAATAATGCCAAATGAATTTTTACTATATCAAATACATTTATGGAATTGCAGTCCTAAACTTTTAAATAGTGGAAATGATAGATCAATGACATTTAAAGGTGAAGTGATAAAAGAATTAAATAAACTAAATACTATATTTAAATTTGTAATAAACGACATAAAAGAATGGAATGAAGTAAAAGAAATTTATTATGACATCATAGATAAAAATAAAATTTATTTAATGCCAGCAGGAGAAAATCAAGATTTGTTAAATGACAATAAATTAAATGTAGTTGAATTAGCAATAGAAAATTATGTTAATTTTACTACTAGATTACATATAGAAATTTGGAATAAAAAAACAGGAGTATAAATTATGGAAACAATAAAACACATATTAGGTGTGTGTGATCACACTTACCACATTAATATTTTTACATTACTAACAACACTATTAATTATTAAATTAACATATGAAGCAATATCTTACTTGGTCAGAAATTTATCAAGCAGTAAATAAAATAGTATTGCAATGCCCTAAAAACTCAAAGTTTTATGGTGTGCCTAGAGGTGGACAAATAGTTGCAGGTCTTACAGGATATTCAGTAGACACAATTGAGGAAGCTGATATAATAATAGATGACATTATAGATAGTGGCAAAACTAGAGATAGATATATAAACAGATATAAGAAACCTTTTGTATCTCTTTTTGATATGTCTGAAACTAATGGTACAGAAAATGTATGGTTAGTTTTTCCTTGGGAGATGAGAGAAGAAGGAGAAGAAACAGTAGAAGATAATGTTACAAGATTATTACAATATTTTGGTGAGGATGTAAATAGAGAAGGATTAAAAGAAACACCTAAAAGATTTGTAAAGTTTTTTAATGAATTTTTAAATCCACCTAAATGGAATTGCACTACATTTGAAGGTGAGGGATATGATGAGATGATTATACAAACTAATATTCCATTTCATTCATTGTGTGAACATCATATAGCACCATTCTTTGGAACAGGAACTATTGCATATATACCTAGTAAGAAAATAGTAGGTCTGTCAAAACTTGCTAGAACATTAGAAACATTTGCTAGAAGATTACAGAATCAAGAAAGAATTACTATGCAAGTTGCAGAGTTTTTATGGAATGAATTAGAACCTATTGGTGTTGCTGTTCAATTAACTGCTAAGCATATGTGTATGGAAATGAGAGGAGTAAAGAAACATAACACACACACCACTACAACTAAACTAATGGGAGTATTTAAATCAGATCAAAGTGCAAGACACGAATTTTTAAATGCAATTAAATGAGAAATAAATCGGACAAATCGGACACACTAAAAAAGAAAACATTACAAACATTAGAAAAGTCATTTGGAGTTGTTACTACTGCTTGTAAGAATGTTGGTATTGCTAGGAGTACATTTTATGAATGGTTAAAAGATGAGAAGTTTAAAAAGTCAGTAAATGACATACAAAACATAGCATTAGATATGGCAGAAAGTCAATTACATAAACAAATATTAAATGGTAACACAACTGCAACTATATTTTATTTAAAAACAAAAGGCAAGAATAGAGGTTATGTTGAAAGACAAGAAATCACAGGTGCAGAAGGAATGCCTACTAACTTTCAAATTGAAATAATTGGGAGAACTAAAGATAAAAACTAATGTTGTTTATGAGCATTTATTAGATAATACTAAAAAGATTGTAGTTGAACAAGGTGGTACTCGTTCAGGCAAAACTTATAATATTATTCTTTGGATCATATTTGAGTATTGTGCTAAACAGAATGACAAAGTAATTACCATTTGCAGAAAATCATTTCCTAGTTTAAGAGCAACTGTTATGCGAGACTTTATGGGTATCTTACAAACTCATAATATGTGTAGTGAGAAGTTTCACAACAAGTCAAATTCAGAATACTATTTATTTAATAACTTAATTGAATTTATATCTCTTGATCAACCTACAAAGATTAGAGGTAGAAAAAGAGACTTACTATTTATAAATGAAGGTAATGAGTTGTACTTTGAAGATTGGCAACAACTTATATTTAGAACACAAGAACAAATAATATTAGATTTTAATCCCTCAGATGAGTATCATTGGATATATGATAAGGTACTACCTAGAGAAGATTGTGCATTTTTTAAAACAACATACTTAGATAATCCTTTTGTAGAAGATTCAATTAAAGCTGAGATAGAAAGGTTAAGAGATACAGATGATCAGTATTGGAAAATATATGGATTAGGTGAACGAACAGCAAGTAAGAGTACGATATTTAAATACAATGAAGTAAACCAAATACCAATAGATGCTAAGTTAATTGCTTATGGAATGGATTTTGGTTACTCAAATGATCCTAGTACATTAGTTAGTATTTATACACTTGAGCATAATTTATATGTTAAAGAACATTTATATAGAACACAGATGACTACTATGATATAAGCAAATTCTTAAAAGAAGAAAACTTACAATCAAATCCAATCTATGCTGATAGTGCAGAACCTAGATTAATAAGTGAATTAAGAAAGATGGGTCATAATATATTCCCAAGCATAAAAGGTAAAGATTCAATTAATGCAGGTATTGACTTATTAAAGAGATACAAAATAAATATACTATCAACTTCATCTAATGCAATAGCAGAGTTTAGAAATTATAAATGGAAAGAAGATAAATCAGGTAGGTTAATTAATGTACCTGAAGACAAGCACAACCATATTATTGATCCCTGTCGTTATGCAACCTACTCAATATTATCAAGACCCAACTTTGGTAAATACACTCTACATTAAAATAAGTTATTAATTATTTTGTTTATAACTATCTTTATTGTATATTTAAGTATAATAATTAAATAAAAACAATATGAGAACACTAGACAGGTACAAACAAAATTTAAAAATTCAAGGCAATAATGTATGGAGTTACAGTACAATAGTTGCTAAGATAGATGGCAGTAATTTAATTCAATTAGGTTATTGGTCAATGACTACACAAAAGCATATAAATTATGTAGCAAAGCAGTTTAATTTAAATTTGATAGATGGATAAGAAATTAACAACAGCAGGCAAATTAGGTAAACAATTTAAGAAAGCACAAATTATATTTTTAATTTTGTTTCCAAGTTATTTTATAGGTAGAACATTAATGAGTTTAATATTTAACATATGAATTATGATGACTGGTTAGTACAAATGGAACACGATTACAGAGGTTGGAATGATCCAGATTATACTTGTGATCATTGCGAGAAGCCAATACATAAAAAAGGCTATTGTAGTGATGGTTGTTTTGAGGCAGATATGATGTAAGTTTTTTGGGTAATCTTACATTTAAAAGGGAGGGCAGAAATGCTCTCCTTTTTTTTTATTACTTTTATGACTATAAAATACACAATTAAATCCGTTATATATATATGAAACTTAGCATTACTATACCAACATCATTAAAAGATATTACTTTAAGACAGTATAAACATTTCTTAAATATACAGAAAGAAGACAAAGGAGATAAATTCTATGATGCAAAAATGATAGAGATTTTTTGTAATATGCCTTTAAGCAATGTTATATTACTAAAACTATCTGATAGTCAAGAAATTATAAAATTACTTAATGATATATTTGACACCAAACCTGCATTAGTACAAAGATTTAAATTAAACAAAATAGAGTATGGTTTTCACCCACAACTAGATGATCTTACTTTAGGTGAATATATTGACTTAGATACATTTATTGGAGATTGGGATCAAATAGAAAAAGCAATGAATGTTTTATATAGACCAATAATAGCAAAGTTAAAAAATAAATATACTATAAAAGATTATGAGGTAGGAACAGAACAAGATTTATTAGATATGCCTATGGATGCAGTAATGTCCTCTATTTTTTTTTTGTGGAATTTAGGTCTAGAATTGTCGACAATTATGATGAACTCTTTGGACAATCAGGAGAACGAAGCCTTGATCAAACATCTATCTTTAACACAAAGTGGGGATGGTATCAATCAATTTATGCACTCTCTAAAGGGGACATTAGAAGATTTGAAAATATCACTAAATTAAAAATGCACGAATGCTTTATGATGCTATCATTTATGAAAGACAAAAACGATCTAGAAGCAAAACAAATAAAAAAGAAATTTAAATGAGCAATCAAGGTATAAGAGGTTTTTATCAACTAACACAAACAATTAAAGAGGAACTGCTAAAAGATGTAAATATTAACACAGTAACAACAGGAGACATTACAGATGTTAATTTAAACAAACAAGACATATTTCCATTAGGTCATATTATAATTAACTCAGTAATAGATGAGGAGAATGTACTAAGATTTAATATGAGCATTTTAGCTTGTGATATTGTTAACCAATCAAAAGAATTAACAGTAGATAGATTTACAGGAAATAATGATGTGCAAGATATTTTAAATACACAATTAGGAGTATTAAATAGATTAACACAAAGATTGAGAAAAGGAAATTTATATAGTGATATGTACCAATTAGAAAACTCTCCAAGTTTAGAACCTTTCTATGATCGATTTGAGAATCAATTAGCAGGATGGACAATTACTATGGAAGTATTAATTTATAATGATATATATATCTGCTAATGAAATATATATCTTTTAAACAATCAATAGAAACATTTGCTGAATATGTTATAAAACAGGCAAGAGTAAATTTAGCAAAGAAAGATAATCAAGATGGTAAACTATCTACTTCTTTAACATCAAAAGTTGATCCACTTCCTGGTGCATATATAGTTAGATTTTATATGGAAAACTATGGTATATTTCAAGACAAAGGTGTTAGAGGTGTAGAATCATACTATGCAGATAAAGTTACAGCAGGATCACCTTTTAGTTATAAAAGCAAAGGTGGTAAGTTTGGTTTAAAAGGTATGCCACCACCAAAGGCATTTGATAAGTGGACAGTAAGAAAAGGATTAGCACCTAGAGATAAAAAAGGTAGATTTTTAAAAAGAAAAACATTAGACTTCTTAATAGCAAGAAGTATATTTAAAAAAGGAATAAGAGCAACAAGTTTTTTTAGTGAAGCATTAAGAGAAGGTCAAGCTAAATTTGGAGATGAATTTTTAAAAGCTATTGCAAAAGATATAGAAAACAGAAATAAATAAACAATGGCAAACATAGCATTAAGAAGTCCACAATATAAATTTATAGCAGCAACATCAGCAACCTTGTCTGTCAAGTGTACAATAACAATAGATGGAACATTAAGATATACTCTAATTAAAAATGTAACACCAAGCACAGGAGTTAATTTTGATATCTCAGAACTTGCAAGAGATTATTTAAATGTAACTTACTCAAGTACATATGCTATTAGAAGTATTGTTATAGTAACAAGTTTACAAAATTATGCAGGATTAAATGGCACAGGTTCTACTATTGGAAGTGCAGTTGCATACACAGATAAAGGTTATGAAGCATTTGGGAAATTTGTTGAAGGATCAAATCCTGAGCCACCATTTAAAAGTGGTGCACAATTTTTAATTGCTCCTGACACTAATCCTGCACATAGTTCATTAAGGTGGCAAATATATGCTCCATTTGGAGTTGCAGGTTATGTAGGTTATACTAATTCAACTGGTATATTTGTAATGAGTTCATATAGTACAACAGCAACCACAGCATCAGGTCAAGGTAATATTTGCACAATAAATAGAATTGATTGTACAAAGTATGGTAATGGAACTAAAATAATATTTATAAATAGATATGGTGTTCAGCAGGATTTATGGTTTTTCTTAAAGAAAGTAGATTCAGTAAAAAGATCAAATGAAAGTTTTCAATCTAATACATTAGATTTTCCAGATGATGAGTACGCACAATATGAGGTAAAAAATGCTCCTACTAAATTAATAAACACAACAGCAAAGCAAAGTCATATTTTAAGTTCAGGTTACTATCCTGAGTTTGCAAATGCTTTTTTTGAGCAACTACTATTAAGCGAATATGTATGGATGGAAAGACCAAAACTTGATACTACAGTTCTAGAACAAGTTCCAGTAATAGTTAAAGAATCAAACATACAATTTAAAACTTCTGTTAATGATAAATTAATAGAATATACTATGAGGTTTGAGGATGCTTTTGATTATATAAATAACATAAGATAACATAGAATAACATAAATGCAAAAGCTACAACTATATATAGAAGGAAATAGAATAGATTTATTTAAAGATGAAACTGTATCTATTACTCAAACTATTCAAAATATAAAAGATATAGCAAAAGTATTTACATCATTTACTAAAACTTTTTCTGTTCCTGCAAGTAGTACAAATAATAAATTATTTAAACATTACTATAACTATGACATTGTAGATGGGTTTGATGCAAGAATAAAAAAATCAGGTGTAATTGAATTAAACACTATACCTTATAAAACAGGTAGAATAAAACTTGAAGGTGTTAATTTAAAAAACAATTCACCACATACTTATAAAATAACTTTTTTTGGTAATACTGTTGAGTTACCTGACATTATTGGTAATGACAAATTAGGTTCTTTAGCATTTGGAGATGCTGCATATACTATAGATTATAGTCCTAGTGTTGTTAAGACTAAATTACAAGGCACTTTAGGAAGTGTCATTGCTCCATTAATTACACACACTCAAAGATTATATTATAATACTAATCAAGGTCAAGTGGGAGATGGTAATTGTCATTATGTTTCTAATTTAAATCAAGGTGTAATTTGGAATGAGTTAAAATATGCTATTAGATTATATGAAATAATATTAGAAATTGAACAAAAATATAGAACAGCAGCAGGTTATGCAGCAAATATTGTCTTTTCAAGAGATTTTTTTAATACAAGCAATCCTACTTTCTATAACTTATATATGTGGTTACACAGAAAAAGTGGTGCAGTTGATCCTGTTCAGCAAGTAACAAGTTTTTTATCTATTGTTCCATCTTGGGGTAATAGTAGTATTCAATTAGTACAGATATTTGGAAGTGGAATTTTTATTGCAGGAGAGTATTTAACTTATCCATTTGCAACTGTTTTTAATAATATTATTATAAGCACAAATGACAGCACTAATCCTTACACAGTTGTAATAATAAGACAAGGTGTTGGTGAAGTTTTTGAATCTAGTAGTGCGACAGGATCAAGAACATTAAGTAATCCTATAACTCTTGTAGGTAATTCAATTTACCAAATTGCCATCAGGCATTCAAACACAATAGTTTTTACTAGTATTACTTGGAATTTAAGATTTACAGAAGATGATGACCCTGGAAATCCACCTCAGCAATTCGACGAAATAGTTAGGTTAAATAATTTTACAGCTTTGGAAGTTGTTGATTTTTCTGTTTCTGATCAAATACCAGATATTCCTATAATGGAATTCTTAACAGGTCTTTTTAAAATGTTTAATCTTGTTGCTTATGTTGATGAGGTAGGTACAATTGTTGTAAGACCATTAGAGGCAAGTACAGGAATTAGTTATAGTTATTATACATCAGCAGATATTAATGGAAATGATGCACCTATAAACTACGATATATCTAAATACATAGACACTAGTAAAAATCAAGTTAATGTAGCATTGCCTTATAAAGAAATTTTATATAAGTATCAAGGATTAGGAACATTATTAGCTAAACAACACCAACAACTATCAGGCACAGGGTGGGGAACATTAGGATATATTGGAGGAACAAATACTGATGGTACAGGAGATGGAGTTAATTATAATGCATCTACTACAACATATAAAGTAGAACTTCCTTTTGAACATATGAAATATGAAAGGTTAGTTGATGGTACAGGTGGTGACCCTAAAGATATTCAATGGGGTTTTTCTGTTAATGAAAATAGTCAACCATATATTGGTAAACCAGTAATATTTTATGCTGTTAGACAAACAAGTGCAACTGCTCTTAGTTTTGTAGAAAGTGCTGTTGTTAGAAGTTCATTAACTTCATATATAATACCATCTAATAGTTTGTATTTAAATAGTTCAACAGGAACACAAAATATAAATTTTAATAAAGAAATAAATGAGTTTGCTAATACAAATACTTTCACAGGCACATTATTTTCTAACTATCATAGAGAATATATAGTAGATGTGTTTAATCAAAGCAGAAGAATTACAAAAATTTCTGCAATATTACCTTTAAGAATATTATACAACTTTAAATTAAATGACACTTTTACTATAAACCAAAGAACATATATAATTAACTCAATCACTACTAACCTACAAACAGGTAAAAGTGATATGGAATTATTAAATAAAGTATGATAAAAAATATATTAGAATTGCTACAAATAGCAAAAGGAGAGACAGAAAATATAAGAATTGCACAAGGTAAATATGCTTTGCCTAGAGATTTTAAGACAGTATTAAAACAAATAAAAAATATTACAAATGCCAATAACTAACGAATATACTATAAAGATATCTGTCTCAGAGGCAAAAAAGAATGTTGAAGATATAAATCTGTCTTTACAGGAACAAGAAGATTTGCTAAAAGACATACAGAGAGAAATAAATAAAATTGAAGATTTAAGAGACAAAACTAGTGTCAAAGATGGTAATAGACTTAAGCAGTATAATGAAAAATTAAAGGAAGCTGCTAAATTACAAAAACGTACAAAGCAAAGAGTACAAGAAACAAAACAAGCACAATCTGAAGCTAATAAAGTTTTAAAACAAGCAGAAAAGAATCAAGCAGATTATGGTGGTGTCTTAGGCTTTGTAGATAAACAAACAGGAGG
>Ga0070747_1000919_pt1 | contig 14535 bp, 13 predicted proteins | sample VirMetDEL_Mar_31_FD_77321 | JGI IMG/M metagenome (GOLD analysis project Ga0070747, IMG submission 77321) | Aqueous microbial communities from the Delaware River and Bay under freshwater to marine salinity gradient to study organic matter... | ecosystem: Environmental > Aquatic > Marine > Coastal...
GCAGCTACACCTAATGCAATGGCTGGAGATAATACTCCAAATGCGGTTAATCCTAGTCCTAATGGTAGGATTGCCAATGCAAAAGCTGAGAGTGTAGCTCCATTAACACCACTAAGATTTCCAAAGCCAGCTGTTACTCCTGGTAATACTTTTGAAAGTCCAAATAATACTGCAGTACCTACTGCAATTGGAAGTGCTAATGCTCCCATTGCAGCAATACCAAGACCTAAAATAGCTACTGCTCCTGCAAATGCCAACATTGTGGCAGGATCTGCAGTTAGTTGATTCATTGCATGTGCTGCAGGTATTAGTGCTAATGAAGCAATTCCAAAGGCAAATGCTCCTGCAATCATTGGTCCACCTGTTCCAGCTATTACACTTAATGCTAAAGCTAGGCCAACCATTGATACTCCAAACGCTAATATTGTAACTGGGTCTACACCATCTAATAGACTAAATGCGTATGCAGCTGGTATTAGTGCTAGTGAAACAATTAGAATTGCAGCTGCGGCTTTAATCATTGATGCTGGGTTTATTTTTGAAAGACTTTTAAAGAAACTTGTTATTCCTCCACCACCTTTAGGAGTTTTTACTTTACTAACAGCATTAGATACTTTTCCTGTTTCTTCTGCTGCATTTCCAAATATTTTTCCTAGTATTCCACCTTTTCCTTTAGGTATTAATCCACCGAACATTGATTTCATACCTGCTAGTGCCGGCATTGATGCAAATATTCCTCCTGCAACTGAAGAAGCTCCTTGGGCAAGCAATCCTGCAGCTACCGCTGTTGATTCTGTTTCATCTGTTACAGCTTTTTGATTTTCTAACACTTTAGAATCTAGGTTTACACCTTTTTGTTTTGCTTGTAGAATTTTTAATACGTCTGGTACTGAGGAACCTAATGCTTCTGATAGTGCTTTTTGTTGTAAAGGGCCCATTCTTTCAAATTCTGCAAGTGTTCCTGCGTTTTTGGCTATTTCTTTTACAAGTTTATCCCTATCACCCATTGCGGCGGCTTGTCTTGCTGCATCTAGGTTAAGTTGTCTACCTATCATCATTTCGGCTTTCATTTCAGCCTTTATTGATGATTGAACATCAAGTAGATTATCTCCTGCAGCTGCTACTTTTTCTAGGTTTAAACCTAACTTTTTAGCATTTGCTGCAGCATTTACTAATCCTGATGCTCCATCTTTTCCAAACCTTGCAAATTCAAAGGCATTATCAGCTATGTCTTTCATTACTGCACCTGGAGCAACACCTTTTGCTTTTGCTAAGTGCTTAACTTGATTCATTAATGCGTCAGCTCCCTCTTGAGAGTTGTTAGACATTTGTAACATTGTTTTATTTAATTTTGCAGCTTCGTCAAATCCAATACCATACTTAACAGCCATTTCACCAACAGTTGTTACCGCTGCGGATGTTGCGTCTTGGAGTGAGCCATTTAATGCAACTAAAGCTGTTATTGATTGTCTTGCTTCCTCACCACTAAGTACAAAGCCTCTTCCTAATGCTTTAACTTGTGATGCTAGTTGAGTTCCAACTATTCGCATAGTATCCATAGCAATGTTACCATCACCAAGTGCTCTTGCTAGCTTAAATCCTTCTTTAGTAGCAACTGCAAGTCCAGCAACAGCTGCTAATATTAATGTTTTCATAGATGCAAGCTCGTCTACTATGAGTCCAGCGCTGTTGAGGACATCCTTCATTGACGCAGTATTTTCTTTAGCGGCATCATTTACCTCTTTCATATTATCGGCATGAGATTTTCCAAAGAAGTCTAGTTTTTCCATTTCCTTCTTCTTCATTATGAGGTCTTTTAGACCTTCCCGAAGTAAATCATACTCTTCTTGGTGAAGGGTTTGTGCATCTGTAAGTATTTCTTTAATTTTACTTTGAGTATCTAATTGGTCAAGAGTTCCGTCTGCTATAGCTTGAGTCATCATAGCTCTTGTAGCATCTAGTTTCTGAAAGGCTCTTGCTCCTTGGAGGTTTCCGTCAGATATTGCTTTATTTTTAACAGCAGCTTCAAGTTCTTTTACCTTGTCACTACTAATCTGGGCAGATATACCAGAATTTTCTTCTCGTATAGCCTTAATTTGCTCTTCCATTGAGCGAATTTGGTTGAGTAATTTTACTCTTTCTTTATCTGCCTCGTTTGCCATAGCTTACAACCTATTTTAGATTATGTTTTTTAACGTATTTTTCTAATTTAGATATATATTCTTTTTCTGCAGCTTGTGTAATTTTTTGAATTCCCTTTTTTAATTCGGGTCTTTTTGCCATGATTCTGTCAAACTCACGACGCTCCATTCTTTTAGCCATATTTCTAAGATAACGGCTTATAAAGTTTTCTTCTTTAATAATGGATTTAACGTATTCTCTAATCTGAGATCGTAGTTGTTTTTCTTGTGACATGTTTGTTCCTCTATATCTATTTAATCATATATAAATATAAAGGAGCTTAGTTTTTTGGCCTATTTAGGACGTGCATTTCTAGCAAAGGTTGGAACTTTTGGAGGTCCAGATGAGCTTCCACCTCCTTTTTTAGCTTTTTCCATTTCTTCAGCCTCAAGTGTAAGTTGTTCATTAAGAAGTTTGAAATAGTAAATTCTAAGATACACCGGTAGATCGTATACATCCGAAAATGTAAACCCTCCTTTGGAGTTGTAGCAAAGTTGAAATATTTGCTTATGCAGAATGGGCCTATAGTTAGGCCCCAGGCCAAAAAAAGTTGACACCAAGAGGAATTGACATCTCTCGTTCTTGTCCAGTAATATCTGATACGAATGTGAATGTCATATCAATATCTGGTGAAACCTTCTTAATTTGTTCTCTAAAAGTTCTAGTATCTCGTGATAGGAATTGGTTATCTACAAACTCTCTAATAACCTTAGGAGTTGCATCGCCATCTACAGCTGTAATCATATGCTTTAATCTAGTACTTAATTGAGCATCTACTCCTGCATATCCTCTATTTTTGAAGTTCTTTTTCATGGCTTTTACTTCTTCAGCAATTTTTCCTTCATCACCATGTGTAAGCAGTTTAAATGTTATAGTTCTTTTTGATAGTGGTAAATCAAAGTCAAATGAATTATCATCACCAATTAAGTTCCAATCAACATTAGCATCTTGTAACTGTTGTAAATCAATAACAGTTTCTTGTTTTTCTCCTGGAGTATATGGATCTTCAATTTCTACTTTATAGTCAGAACCATAACCCATAACTCTTGCTGCTACCATTATTGCGTTTTTGTCTCCAATAAGAATGTCATCGTAATTACAAGGTGTAACTATAAGTGCTTGTAATAGTCTATCTAAAACAACACCTTTTTGAATAAGATTTTGAGAAGTTAATATGTCTTCTTCTCGTGCTGTCATATATTTTAATTCTATTGTACCTGATTGTAAAGGGTGGCCATCTGGATATAATTTACCTTTACTAGGTAAATCTATAACTTCAGTTGGAAATTTATATTCCACTTTGCCTTTAGAATCGTTAATGTTTGTACTGTTTTCAGCGACGAGCTGCTGTTTGATTTGTTCGTCTGTTAAGCCTTTTTCTGCCATAACTTATTTCTCCATTTTTATAACGTTTGCATTTGATATATACATATATAAATATAAAACAAAACTAAAAAGTAATAAAAAACTCCTAACTTTTTTAGCTAGGAGTCTTTTAAATTTAATATTTATAATGCTATTAGAATTGTAGTATCCAATAATCACACTGAATTGACATTGCGATTTCATTATATGCATTGGTGGCTGTCCAATCTAATGTTCCAAAGTCTGCTTCAGTAATAAATGCACCTTTACCAGTCCATTCTTCTACTTTATCACCTACCGGTCCAAGTACGTTAATTGTTACGTCCTTCTTATAGAAGTCTGCATAACCATCTCTACCTGTTACAGATTCATGGTGTAGTCTTACCCATTCCATAACTGCTTGAGCTCCTGATGGAACTACTGGGTCATATAATGTTAATGCTACAACATCCCATTTAGATTTTCCTTTAACGTATCTAGTAACGTTGATGTGCTCAAGAGTTACAGTTTCTTGTGTAATTTTCGGTCTTGCCGCTTTATGTATTAAGAAAGCAGGTATACCCTCAATATAGAAAATGTATCTATTTTGCTGTTTAGGCTCAAATGCCGTAAACATTGCTTCATTTGGATCGATTAAGTTAGCCATTTATTGTTCTCCTCTATTTGTATATCTTTAATATAAATATCGTCTATTTTACTTTTTATTCATCAAACGATGCACCTGTTGGCATGATGTTGAAGTCAATGATAATGAATTCTGCAGCTTTTGCAGGCTGTAAGAATATTTCACCTTTCATTATGTTTCTATCAATTATATCAGGTGTGTTGTTAGTTTCATCCATAATTACACGGAATGCGTAAAGACCTTGGTTTTGTTGAACTGATTCTAAATAAGGGTTAACAATATTTAAGAATCTTTGTCTTGTTGCAGTCGTGTTATTTTCAAATACTAGATATTTAGTTGCAGAAGCAATAAACTTCTTAGCAGCTATTAATAATCTACGTACATTGATTCTGTCTAATGCAGATGGTTTAGCTTGAAGTGTTTTTTGACCCCATACACAAACTCCAGTTCTTGGGAATACTGCAATCGGGTTAATTCTACCTTCATATAATGAATCTCTTTCTGCATGCGTTAATCTTGTGTAAACATCAAGAACAGTAGTTAAACTACCACGATTAAGACCTGCTGGTGCAAACCATGGGTGAGCTACTTTATCATTGAATGCATATACACCAGGTATAACAACAGATGGTGGTACAAACTTAAATCTGTTTGTTGCTGCATCTAAGATTTTTACCCAAGGATAATACATTGCAGCATAGTTTGTATCATATGAATCAGCTTGTGCAGTTGCACTTGATACGCTATCACCAGTTAATGAATTATTAGGGTCAAAAATATAGAAACAATCACCTCTATCTTCACATATTTCAATTGCTTTTGCAATTACAGATGTTGAATTAGAATTTAATATACCTGGAGTTACAATAAGATTAATATCGATTTCATCAGGGTTTGAGATTGCATCTAATGCTTTCTTATATACTGTATATCCAGTTGATGTAGTTGAACTAATATCGTGTCCAAATGTATTAGCTGCTAATAAATCTTTTCCAGATGAAACTCTTAATGCAGGATTAACTCCATCAAAACCACCTTGGAATGCAACTGAGAATTTTTTATATTTCAATGGTGAATCTAAATCAACGTATGTTCCTGAACCAGATAAAGCTGATGCATCTAAAATAAATGCTTTATTATGAACTGCAGCTGCAGTATCAGATAATGGAGCTACGTAATTGTAGTTTCCTTTTGCATTGTCTGAATTAAATTCAAATCCAAAGAATGATTTTGAATCATCATGTGACTTAGAAACAACTAAAACAGCTGGAGGATAAGCTGCAGTAACATTATCTGCTGCACCATTATTACAAACAACTGTTGCTGTAAACGGTGAGTAATATGCATCATGTCCAAATGGTACAAGTTTTGGAGAGAATACTTTATTTGTAACAGCTTCTTCTACCTCAAGTCTAACATATTTAGAAATATTAGGATACATTCCATTTACAACTAATTTTCCTGATGCATCGTAAGATCTATATTGTGTTCCAACTCTACGACCAAGGAAATTAGCATTGTCTGGATCTAAACTTAAATTTGCATAAGTTTCTATTGCTACAGGTCTAGTATCAGTATCATCATATTTTCTAACTTGTAAAGTAAATGAACCATAGTCATCACCTTTAACAGTACCTGCTTTCTTAATATTTGAAATTGATATTTTAAAGTCGTCATTAACTGCATTTCCATGTCCTAATGTATGAACTTTAAATAATCTAGACGTATTTCCATTAACTGTTTGTGAACGGAACCAAGGAGTTGCTGCATGTGAATATCCTGCTGCTCCAATTGGAGAATTTGTTCCTCCATTAAAGTCTAAGTCCATTCTAGATGCAGTCATTGTAGTTGTTTGTATATTTCCTACTCCTGTAAGATTAGAAAAGCTTTTTTCATCAATATGTTGTGCAATTGACTCAGAATTAAATAATGCATAAACATATAAAGCACTAATTGGAGTATCTGCAGCATCTAATGTAGTTGATGGTACATATCTTGCAGAATCTTGTCCTAAGCAATTTAAGATATAATCACTATTAGATTCATCAAATGAGAATGTAAGATTTGTTTGAGCTTCAGTGTTTGTAAAACTGTGAGATACCTTACCATTAATAAAGTCTTTATTACCAGCTGCAAGTTCACCTATAACTGCATCCGATGTAAATGTAGCATCTTCATCTCTTGCTGATGGGTGAAGTACTGCACCAATAAAGGCTGATTGAGTAACTTCTGCACCAGAACCTGATAGCATTGTATATATTAATGCTGAATCTGAGTTGCTATATCCTGATAAGCCAAGCGTTCTAACAATTGTTACTGCTCCTGCATGTCTGATGTATTCTTTTACTGTATATGGAACGTATGTTCCGTCTGTTCCTGCTCCGAATTGGTCTTGGAATTCATTGAATGATCTGATTACCTGCGGTTCAAATGCAACACCTTTTTGGGTATTACCTATGATAGCAGCTCCAATTTCTCCAATACCAACTGGCAAAAATGATAGGTCGTTTTCTTGTGTAAAAACACCTGGGCTAACAATTCTTTCGGCCATGTTTATTTCTCCTATATGTTTACTTTTATGACAAACACTCTAAGTTTTAAGTATTTCTTAACTATATATAAATATCGGTTAAATTCCCAAAATGCTACTTAGAGGCTGAAAATTTACCTGTAGATATGTCTAATGAACCAACTCCATACTTATTACTAAGTTGTTGAGCCAGTTTTACTTCTTGTTCTTTAATTTCAACCAAAGCATTCTCTAATTGTGTTTCTTGAGCTGTAATTGCTTTCTTTTGAATTGCTAGCTGGCCAAACGCAACAACTAAATTATCCATATCAGATTGTAATTTTTTCAACAACTTTAAGTCTTCTGAATCAACCATAGTATCTGTTGCTTTTTTTGCTTCTCTGTGTTCTTTTAATTTTTCTGCGATTTCGGTATCTGTAACCATTTCTTTTCTCCTAGAATTTGTTTTGTTTATATTTATCTATTAACTTGTTGCTTGCTGGATCTCCACTTCCTTCAAGCCGCCTTTTTGTGGCATCGAGAGTATTTCCCTCATCAATTAACGAACCAGTTTTATTAACATTTGAAGAGTTCTGATTAATTGGTTTATCTATATCACTAAACACAAACTCCGTAGTTGTTAGCTGTTTAGCTGTAAATGTTCTATTTGCAAAATTTGTGGCATCTTTTTGTACACTATCTGGTATAATATATCCATTCATAGTTATTTGAAAATTAGCCCTTATTGATCGATCTTGTCCTTGTTCTAATGTATTTTCAGTAGTAAAACTATCCATCATAGCTAAGAATTTGAAGTTATCTTTTTCACCCCAGTAAGAGTTTGCATTATAGTTTATATCTTCAATAATCTTATTCTGTTGTGCAACATATTCTGTCCATACAACGACGTCGTATGTAATTTTTACGTAATCTGGTATAATAACATTATAATATTCTCTAGATGGTTTTTGTCCTTGTAGTATATTCCACCTATCATATCTATTTTTAGGGTTATATCTAGTTGCAAACTGTCTAACTATACTAGTTGGATCGGCCGCATCTATTTTATTACCCATCATACCTTCAACTCTTTCTAGACCTGTTCTTCTATACATTATTAAGGGTATTTGTATTTTTCCTTTAGAATCTCTAAATGCTCCACTTTTTTGTACAGACTTCCATCGTTCTGGAGAACCATATATAATAGGAACATCAATTGTTTCATCACCATCATCTACCTTGGGTTTTATTACCTGATTGAAGTAGTATGTGATAGCTTCGTCAACATCGTAAATTCCAATAGTAATGTCTTTAATGGTTGAATCATTGTTACTAGTTTGGCTAGCCCTATCGTGTGATATGTTGTTTGTTTTTTTCATTATAAATTAGATATTCTATTATTTACACCAGATCTTATTTTTTCTAATTTTAGTTTACTTTTTCTAGTTTCATGAGTTTTTACAATTATTGAGAAACTTGAGCCAAATTCACCACCTAAAGAATCTGTTCTTTCTCCGTCTACAAATCCTTTATCTGTTGAAGGATTTTTACCAAATAGATATTGGTGTTCATGAACTTCATCTATTTCCCAATAAGTTGCATCCCACCATATTATATCTCCAACCTCTAAAACAACATTTGCTGATGGAGATCCTATACTTCCAGCTGGTAATAAATCATCTCGCAAAAACTTAAATTCTGTAGTATGATTGACATCTGCTCCAAATTCGTCACTAGACCATTCTTCTTCGCCCATATCAATTAAACATGCAACCCTTACGCCTTGCATATATACTTTATTTAATGCTTCTCCATATAAATTTCCAACTGTATCATGTATGGCAGCCTTAAAAATATCCACCTCAGTGTCAATAATTTCGTTTATTAACTCTCTATTTAAAGTTCTAAATAGGCTTATATCTCTTTGTCCACCAAATAATGCCATAATTATCCTATATAAATTGGGTAAGGTATTCTGTTTAATGTATCATTCATAAATTCAGCTTCGTCTTTTTGTCGCTCAAGCATGTTTCTTCTACTTGTTGCTTCTAAATCTTCTCTAAGCTGAGTTAGCAAATTTTCTTTTTCTGATGTTGCCTCGTTTCTTAATGTATCACCATCAAGATTAGTTTCTCCACCAGGAATAGGTATACTTCCATATTTACTACGTATACTACCTAAAAGTTCTTTTGCCAAGGCTAACGTATATTTTCTAATCCACTGTTTTCCTGCATGGTTTATCTCAGTGTATTGCATGTTGTTATAGGTTGCATTTGAGAAGTCTGTTATAGAACCATTATTGGTTTTTAATGGATCTTTTCTGTCATTTTTTACAATATACTGAAATTGAATTTTTGCTTCTGCCGTTGGAATTGGAAACACTCGTAATTCATTATTTATCAATTCAAAAGTATATGCAGATTTTCGTATTTCATCATTAAATTCAATTGCTTGAACCCTCAATAAGTCATCATACATTGGTAGCATTAAAAAGTTTACAGCTGGTGAGTATTGTCCCCATCCAAAACCTTGCAGCATTTGTTCAGATCCAGCTCCTGTTCCTACATAAGGGTCAAAAAATCTAGTTACTGCAGGAGCAGGTTCATAAAATACTCGCTTTATTTCAATATTATTTCCGCTTTCAGAAACATTTGCCCATAAATTATCTAAATTATAGGTTTGTCCTGATTCAGGTGTTACAGTTATAGAACCAGTTTTATATGTTACATCACCGCCAACTCCAGCTTCTGTTCCATACTGATTTGCTAAAGTTATCATTCTATCAAAATTAGGAGTTATTTCTCTATGTGTTAAATTAGAACCAGACGGTGCACCTTGTAGATTAAGTAAGTTTTCCTTTATATTAAAATAGTTTACTTGAGAACTGTATTCAGTTATTGATTCTTCAAATACAGCGTATAAACTTCCAGATTGCAATTCGATATCTACAATAGGATAACCCAATCTTTTGGCGCACCATGCAGCTGTATTATCTACATCATTAGTAAATGAAGTTTCTCCATCATAAAAGCCAAAAGGTGTTTGACCAGATGAAAAGTTAGATGTGCCTGTCCAGATTGGTATTTGCGTTGCCATATATTTCCCACTTATTAGTTAACTATTCTTATATAAATATAAAGAAGTATTGTATTTAATTACATACTCATCAACATTTCAAAGACATTGTCTATTGCCGGATGCCTATGGTTATCCAACAGTATTCGTTTATACACATATTCGGAGTCAGATATTTTAGAAACATCTACTATTGCAGAATAATTTTTATCCTTTAAATCAATTTGTTGATTATCTCCACAAAATATCATTGTAGAACCTTTACCTAATCGTCCTAATGCCATTCTTAATTGAGATCTTGTTAGGTTTTGAAATTCATCTACTATAACTACTGAGTTTTCAAATGTTCTACCTCTAAAGTGTGCTAGTGAAACTAGTTCTATTGATTCTTCTTTTTCCATTTTATCTAGTATAAGAGGTTTATTATAAACTTTTCTCATATTAGACCTAATAGGTACTAACCAAGGTTCCATCTTTTCTTTTTCACTACCAGGTAAAAAACCGTTATCTTCTGTGGATACAGTTGGCCTTGTGATAATAATTTTATTTATCATTCTTTTAAAAAACATATCAAGAGCAACTTGACAGGCCAGTAAGGTTTTACCACTACCTGCTTTACCAACTATAAAGTTATAAGGATGATGAAGCATAGCCTGTTTTGCAGACTTTTGTTCCTCTGATAAGGATATGGAAAATTTTACATTTCCTTTTGGTGGTGTTTTTTCAATGTTTTGTTTTGCCATAATAACCTCCATTTAAATGTTGTATACTATTACATATAAATATAAAAATACTACTAAAAAAAGAAAGAGGCTAGTAAAAACTAGCCTCTCTAAAAAATATATAGTGGGTATTTATTAAATAGTAGTTACACCTTTACAAAATACTTTACCATAAAATTCTGGTCTTACAACTTTCTTAGCATAACGAGTCATTACACCTTTACGTGGAGTAAAGTTTGTAGGATCGTAAACTAATGGAGTCATAATTAATGGTACGTATGGAGCATAAACAGCACCAGTTTCTAGGAACTGAGTTCCTCTAAAGCCCATAATAATTTCATCCTTTTGGATGTATGGATTTTTGTAAACTGTAAATCTGTTGTTTAATGCACCAACTTTTTGTACACCCATCGCAAATGATGCTTGGTTACCGTCAGTATCAGCAGCATATCCAGGAATAGATTCTAGGATTGTTGCAACTTCTGGTCCACAAACTAAGAAGTTTGCTCCACCTCTCATTGTTTTTGCGTGAATTTGGTTAGAAACTTTTTGTATTTTAGTACCTAAAGTTTGGAACCAAGTACCTTGGTTGTATGCTGCAGCAGTACCGCCAGCATTCCAGTCATCTTCACCACCGTTAGTAGTTCCGTCATGAACTTCACCAATAGTAGCTGACCAATACTCTTTTGTTAAAGCATTTTCAGATAACATTGATAAAATTTCAAGATCGATTTCCATTGAAATATACTCAGATAACATTGAAGTTAATTCAGCTTCAGCGTCAATTGAATGGTATGCATTCAAATCTTGAGCAAATTCTGGAGACCATACAGCTTTCAACTTACGAGTTTTAGCTACAATAGTTTCAGATCTTAATTCAACGTTTACTTCTGGAATTGAAACATCAGCTCCTGAAGTATCTTCAAAATCACCTCTAGTAGATGCAGTTGGTTGTTCATAGTAATGAATTGTATTACCTGCTGCATCTCCAGCTGTAATTGGTAATGTTGCAGCGCCTGTACTTAATACAAACTGTACTTTCGTATCGTTTGTTGTTAATTTTGTATAAGCTGGTAAGTTCATTGCTTCTGTTAATAAAGATCCAGATACAAATCTCCATGCTTGTACACCGTCAAGATCAGGTCTAGTAAGCTGAGATATTGTAGCTGTTACTGTATACACAGATCCATCAACGATTGAAGCTGATAAGTCTGAGTCATAGTCAACATCTGCCCATACTGCTGACGCTGATGTAATCGTTACGTCTGAGTTTGATGCATTCATTGAATATCCGAATTTACCGCCGCCATAAAGACCGCCAGTTGATTCGCCTGAAGCTGATGTATTACCCATAATATCCGTATTTTGGGCAAAGCCGTTATTTGCTTTATCAGATCCATATTTAAAGTCTAAGAAAAATACGAGTCCAGAAGGTAAATTCATTGGTTGAACAGATACAAAATCTTTTGCAGCTATTTCACCAAAAATTCTTCTTACAAGTGGAAGAGCCACACCTGACCATTCTTCAGCATTAGCACCAGCTCTGTTAGTTCTCGAATTTTCATCGATTAACTGACGAGCTTGGTTTTCTAAAAGAACAGCCATTCCTGACTTTTCGTACTCATTTCCGATACCTTCTAATAAACCAGTATTTTCCCATTTTGATGTAAGTGCTCTTGCTTCGTCAAGTTGCTTTCTGTGAGCTGCACCTGCATCTGTTAATAGGTTGTTAATTGATTCCATTTAGAATTCTCCTCTCTAATTTGTTAAGGCAGACTAAAGTAGTCCTGCCAATTTTCTCATTCTACTTGCCATTTCGTTACCTTCTTTGATAACTTGTTTTGGCTTTGTTGTTTTTTGCGCTTTTGACGCTAATCCTTCAGTTCTAACTTTTCTTGAAGTTTTAACTGGAGTGTTAAGGCTTTCAGCTAATGTTGTGTAAACAAGCTTCACTTCTCTTAATGAATGAGCTCTGTCGAAAGTTTCAATAACTCTCATTTTTTGAGACTCAGTCAAGTTTTGAGACTTGAATAGTTTGTTTGAAAACAACAATTTTGCATTAAGAAGATTAACTTCGTTAAGAGTAGATTTTAAAGATTTAATAGTATTATAAGCTTCTTCAAGTTGCTCTTTATACATTTCGTCTTGTTCATCTTCTTCTTCCGTTTCTTCATCTTCTTCTTTTAACGCGTTTAAGATAGATTCGATGTTAAGTTCTTCGTCCATTTCTTCTTCCTCTTCAGATTTTTCATCTTCCATTTCAGTTTCTTCGTCCTCTTCTTTCATCATTTCATCTTTTTCATCTTCCATTTCAGATTTTTCATCTTCCATTTCAGTTTCTTCGTCCTCAGCTTCAAGTTCTTTAATGATAGCTTCTAACTCCATGTCCATATCATCGTCATCATCACCATCTGCATCGATGTTAATGTCAACAACGTTATCGTCATCTTCGTCTTCTTCTTTCATCATTTCATCTTTCTCATCTTCAACTTCAGTTTCTTCATCTTCTGCTTCTGTAAGTTTGTCAACAACTTTTAAGTTGCTGTCTTCAGAACCATAAGCTGCAGACGTTTTTTCAGTTTCAGACTTTTCTTCATCATCACCATCAGCTTGGTCGACTTTATTGTCGCCTTTACCAATTGTAGATGAATCTGATTGCTCTTCAACTGTATCTTCGTCGTCTTCTAATTCTTCTTCGATCTTATTAGACAACATTGATTGTAGTTTTGGAGTGAAAGCTTCTTCTAAGGCCAATTTTGCGTTTGCAATTGCTGTTTCTCTAACAGCTTTAGCGTCAGCGATAGCTTCTTTAAGTAAGTTGCTACTTGCCATTGTGTTTCTCCTAATTTTTAATTTGGAAATAAGATTATTGAGAATCTTAATAGGTAGGGTTTATATTTGTTACCGCTATATAAAGTATTGATAGCGTATTCGAATATAAATATATCTAAATATATAGAAAAAACAACAAGAGAGCTAAAAAATAGCCCTCTCGTAAAAAAAATATGTTATTATGTGTTATTTTGCACCATGTTTAGTCATAACAAGCCAGCAGTTGTTTTTTCCATACATTCTTCGTTGGATTGCATCATCTCTTCTTTGCATGGCTACTGCTCTTTCCATTTTTACCTTTCTAACTTGTGATGGTTTTTCGTAATATTGTTTATTCTTATACAGAAATAACTTTTCTGAGTCTTTAAGCTGTCTCTTTAAATATTTTAAAGCTTTTTCTAATGTAAAAGAATCTGAGTCTGGTACTTTTACACCATCAGGATTTCCTGCAATATAAAAGTCTGCTCTTGTGTGCCTCTTTTTAAAAGGTCTTTTTTTGTAATTACCGTCTCTATTTTGATTACGGTTGTTTTTAAAATTTTTTTGCATACTTTGATTTTTAGTTAAACGTTTAATTAGTATTAATATAAACAAAAAAAATGACATATAAAAATTATATGCCATTTATTTTCAATTTTTTATTGGATTATTTGATATTTTTTTTCATCCATCTAATGATATAGTTCATTAATTCTTTTTGTGCTGGTTTAATGTCTTCTTTTTCAGTCATAGGACCTTTTTTCCATTCAAGCCATCCGTCTTTTATCAGTAACAAACCTTCATCTAGATCTCTCATGATTTCAATATATTCTTCATTTATTGGCTGTACTTCTTCTTTTAGGTTTTGGTCTTTTTGCCATTGTTTTCTTAACCATCCATGCATATCAAATTGTTTTTTCATAATTATTCCTTTAATCTTTTAGTTAGATCCAACCATTTTACCAATCAATGCAGGATAACCTGCTACTGTCTGTAGGTTTTGTAATATTTTCTTAAACACTGCTTTGTCTGCACCTTTAGCTGTTTTCATTTCATGCTTGACGTGAGTTATTAAAACTTTACAATCTTTTTCAAAGTCCTTTGCAAATCCTCTATCCATTGGAGCTTCATTTAATTTACCTTCGCGAATATCCTTTGTACCAAAGTCAACTTGTTTACCTTTTACTTTTGTACGATACGTATTAAATTGAGGTCTTGGTCCTTTTACAACTTGGTTTATTTTTACA
>Ga0070747_1000923_pt1 | contig 14515 bp, 19 predicted proteins | sample VirMetDEL_Mar_31_FD_77321 | JGI IMG/M metagenome (GOLD analysis project Ga0070747, IMG submission 77321) | Aqueous microbial communities from the Delaware River and Bay under freshwater to marine salinity gradient to study organic matter... | ecosystem: Environmental > Aquatic > Marine > Coastal...
CCACCCATAAATAGAGGAGCCATACTTGCAAGACCTAAACCTGTTAATCCTGCTCTGCCTGCACTAAATTTACCATCTTTGTCGTAAAATGCTCCAGCTAATAACCATCTTTTACCTTGGGCTGCACCGCCAACACCACTAGCTCTAAATAAATTTGCAAGGTTTCCAAAACGACTTAAACCCTGACCTCCTGAAAACATACCAGAACCACCTAAGAATTTAGCACCACCAAGCATATAACCAGCACCACCAAGTAAAGCCATCTTACCTATAGGACTTTTTACAATTTTCTTAACGCCCCGTACCGCTTTCTTAACGATACTACCCAGTCCATATTGTTGTCTTGGTTGTTGCATTCTTGAAATTGCCATAATTTTATCCTAGTTTATTTCTTCTACTTTGTTTCTGCAAACAAATCAAGAGTAGGCATAATGACTTTTACGTCCTGTGCCATGTCTTCATTCTTAAAACCCTTAGCTTCCCAGTCTTTTTTTTCCTTAAAAACCTCGCCTGTTTGCTTGTGTCTATATGTTGTGATCACTTCTTGTGCCTGTATTACTGGTATAGTTTTATCCATTAGTCTATTTTCTCCTTTTTAATGTTTAGATAGCTGATAGCTACGTCAAATGAATCTGTCGTGCTAGATTGTACTGTAAAAGTACTGCCACCTTCTACTATTAATGGTTGGGTTAATAATTCTACTGTAACATTAGCAGTCAATGCTGCTGATTTAATAGCTGTAATACTGTTGTTGGTAACAGTAACAACTGGTGTACCCGCTGATGTAACAAGTATAGATTTAATGACTATAGTTTCATTAACTGCAGGAATACTAGCACCTAGTGGTGTTAGTGCACTACCACTTGTATTATTATCTATGCCTTTAAATTTGTATTGGTTTACTGTTGCCATTATTCTAAAAGACTAACTATGCCCCCTCCAGCTTTTTTTGTTTTCATTTTATCATTATATTCTTTAATAAGTTTTTCTGATTCTTCTTTGGAAAAAAATTTACCAAAAGGATTGGTACCTGTTTCTATTGCAACACCTTTCATGTTTCTAATAAAATCACCTATACCCCCCTCCATATCAAAAAAATCTTGGTTTTTATTTTTCATAGAATCTATTATTGCATAAGCTAAACCATCTGGAAGAGATTCCCAAAATCCTCTATTTGTCATTTTTGCATAATCCATACCACTTAATAAATTATATTTTCTAGCGTCCTCTTTATTACCCGAACTAAAAGATGCTAGGTAATTAGTATTATCAAAATGTTCTTTTAAACCAGGCATGTTTTCTAACCTGTCATTCATGTTCGCTTGGTAAACAGCTTCAGCAAAACCTAATGGTGCTTTACCCTTTCCACCCATACTTAGTTGTTCAAATTCGTCGTATACTTTTCCCATTATTCTAAAAAGAAAGCTCTTGCTTCTATCTCCTGTTTAAGTTCTTCTTGAAAAGATGTATTTAATTTTGTTATCACTCCATCAAGATCTCTAACTAATGATTGGAAAGTTCTTTCCTCGTATTCTTTACTTGCTCTAGTTAATGATTGTACAATTTTTGCCATTATAAAATACTTGCTAGTCCTCCGTTTGCAAAAGTAATTCCGTATCTTGCTTCTGTGTCAAAAGTTCCGTCTGGTTTAAGACTGCCACCTGCTGTAAATGTTCCTGGACCTATTTGCTTACTATAACCACCACTTAACCCTGTGTCAGTATTATAATTAATTCCATAATTATTTCCAGTATAATTAGCGTTAAACTCTGGGCCATTAATTGTATCATAAGACATACTTGTATTAATTGGTCCTACGGTACTATCGTATTGCATTTTTCCTTCTAGGTCTTCGTCTTGAATAGTTTTATTTAAATTTAAAATTGCACTTAATCTACCAAAAGGAATTGTAGTAGTTATACCAGTTGGAAGAGATCCTAAAACAGTGTTTTTATATAATGTTTCTGGTTTATTAAAAAATGTATTATCTCCATCATTATTTCCAGTTAAAGTAGGTTTTGTATTATATTGACCTACAGCACCATATTGTTCTCTACTGTCATCTTTATCTCCACCAAAATCTTCACTACCAAAATCTGAATCTTTGCCAGCGTCTTTTCCACCACCTGCAAACCCTATTCTACCACCTTTTATAAAACCAGTTCTTCCTTTACCCGTTTTATTGCTTACTGGACCGCCGTCTACAGAAGAAGAACCAAATCCTTGTCCTGTATCATAAGATTGTTTACCTGCACTATCTAATCCATAATTATTCGGCCCATGTTCAGCAGGATCATATTGTCTTTTTGATTCTGCTCTAGATTCTGCCGCTGCTATGTTTGCTGGATCTTCAAACTCAGATATCTTGTTTGATTTGTTTTTGATTTTGTTAAAATTAAATTTAGCCATATTAACATTTACAAGATTACTAAATAAATTTTTTACACCTAAATCTTCATCAGTTAATTCTCCTGAGTATTTCCCAGTTTCTTCTATTTCTGAAACTATATCATTTATTTGTTGTTGATTTAATGATGTTTTTTTTTCCAGCGCTTTACCTATAGTACCTGTTCTTTTATCAAAAGTTTTATCAGTCATTTGATTAGCAGCGTAGCCAGACATAATTCCTTCTGGTGTATTATAAGCAACACCTTGTCCTGTTACTATTCTTCCAATGTCGTCTGTGTAAATACCCGCACCTCTTAATTCATTTTCCAAAATGGATCTTTCATTTACAGGCATTACACCTTTAAGTTTGTTACCTAAAAATTGCATACCTCTTTTAACTGGTCCTACGTAGGGTATATAATTTATAGCCTTACTTAAAAATTTTTGTGTTTGAGAAGGAGTTGGTCCATAAAAAAATTCTTGATTCATATCCATTTGTTTTATATCTGCTGTACTAGGATTCATTTCATATTCTGCATACTGTCTGTAATCATAGTTAGGTTTGTAATCAGTTCTTATATTTTGATCATTATCTCCACCACTATTTGTAAAAGCATTTGTATTAGGTATACCAAATGATGGAGCTTCTGATTCTTCTACTTCTTCTGTTGTTGGTTCAGTAAACGTAGGAACACTACGTAAATATTTAGACTGAGGCATAAACTTACTGACGTTGTCATATATGTTTTGATCTTGTTCGTTATAAAAAGCTACCATTATCCTCTCCTCCCGTCGGGCATTATGTCTAATCTAAATGTACCTAGCTTCCAGTTTTGTGCTGCAGCTGTGTTAGAAATTTGTAAAGCAATTGCCCTAGCTCTTATTCTAACATCTTGTTTTGTTTGAGTTGTTGTTATATCAAAAGGTCTTACTACCGGAGTGTTAATCGGGTAATCTGTAGTAACTAGTGATACTCTTGTATTTCCTACTTGTTCTATAAAATCAGGTATAATACGACTAATTTTTGCAATGTATTCACCATCTCCTCTAATGTCTGGCATACCCATACTCTGTCCTGATGCAGCTCTTTTTTGTGTAATATCAAATTCACCTGATGTAATAGTTCCTTTTAATGGTGTAACCACACCTCCTGAATCAATTTGATCAGTACCCGTTTCATGTTCATAATATATTGTACAACCATCAGTGTTACCAATTACATCATAAGAAGCATTGCTATCAGGATCATAATAATTTGCATGGGGTTTATTAAATACAGCTGAGTCTGCCCACGATGCTCTTGGTAAACCTATTTTTACATTTGCACCAGATGAATTAGTTTCTGTTGTTATTGAATTTATAGTCCACACTGTTCTTTTACTAGTCGACTCTAGATAATTAAATGTAACTGCACGGTCTATTTGATTAGACCCATTACTGCAATAAAACCAATTTACTTCTGTAAATAAATTATTTAGTCCACAGTTAATTAAATCTCTAGATGTAAAATTTATATCATCAAATACAAAATCTTCTACAAGACAAGGCATAGATTTTAACTGTCCGTCGTAAGTAAAGAAACCATTTTCAGACATCCAATAAGCAACTCCATCAACTTCTACACAAGCATTTTTACCACTTAATCCACAATTAGTCCCTACTTGTTGAAATGAGAAAGTAAAAGGTGCACCTACAAATTGCATTAAAAATAATGCAGTGTCGGTCCATACATAAATTGCATCTCTACCTTTAATAGCTCCCATAATTTTAGAACCTGCAGCAAGTCTTTGTGTGCCTGCAGTATTTTCTGCGGTAACTGTATAAGCTGTAGACCCATCAATATTTTCTTGGTCTGAGAATCTAATAAACATATCGTCTTGCGTTGATTTATCTCCAACTGTTGTTTCTGTTCCAAAAAATACTAAGTGTCTATCCGGTGTAGATACCAATACGTGTCTAGATGCTGTAGGAGCATTGGCTAGCAATGTAGCTCTAACTGATGTAGCATTTGTAGGTTGTGCATCCCACTCAAAACATTCGCCATTATAAATAAGTGCAATTAATTTTGTACCAAAATTATCTAATACCCATAAGCCAGGGTTAAGTGTTACATCATCCGTAGAAGACTCACCCCATGCAACAAAAGCTGAAATATTACTTACCGTAGCTCCTGCACTATGTGTAGCTTTAGTGGTACCATTAACACCTCGGGCTCCTCCACTTAAGGTCCCTGTTGCCTGGTCATTGTTTGTATAACTAATATCTTCTGTACCAATTCTAATTTCTCCAGAATCAGGAAAAGCTGTTGAGTTTGCAATAACAATGTTAGTTGTGATTGTATCTGTTAAAGCAGTTGTTAAAGTTGTAGTTGCAATACCAGAGGCAGTTCCACCAAAGTTTGCTGTACCCCAACCAAATCCACCTAGTTGTTGAGATGGACCGACATGATAAAAAGGTTTGCCTGTAGCATCTCCAGAATTATTTAATTGAGTTCCTGTTTCATTACTTGCCATTGTAATTGTAATTGATGTAGATGTTGGCACTGAAGTTGCCATAAATTTTTTATCTTCAAAAGAAGCGTCGTTAAAAGTAGATCCTACCGCAGTAACCCCACTTACACCGTCAAATAATATAATATCATTTTCTTCCATTCCGTGTGAAGATGGAAATGTAACTGTAACTGTTGGAGTGCCACTTGCACTTGAAAAAATAACGTTTGCTATACTTACTCTTATTGGAGTAATATCATAAAACGTTCCTCCAGAATAAGCATACAACATTCTGTTTGTACCTATTGCTGCGTACTTAGTTCCTGAATTATTGTCCCAATGATGTAAAGCCCTACCGGCTCCTGTTAATTTATCTTCACCTAATTGATCCCAGCCACCTAATTTTTCTGGTGAACCGTATCTAAACCTAACATTGTTACCATCAAACCACTGTCCTTCAGCACCTAATTCAGTAACTTGTTTGTTGTATCCGGGGACAAAGCCTAATTTCTGTAACATAAAACTCCATTTTTATACTATTTTACAAAATGATGGTAGACCTAACATAGGCCGTTTATCAAATCTATTGTTTTCAGCAAATGGGCCATTTACATGATTGTAATGTAAAAATACTTGACCGCAAATGTTACCGTCAAAAGGCTCTCGCCAATGTTCAAGTTCACAGCCACTATATACTAACATATCTCCAACTTCAAGCAGGACTTTTGTGCCTGCTGGAGCGTTGGGTTTAACTATATTCTTACGTTCATCAATAACATTATCAGCACCTGTGCCATCTATAAATATTGGCCATGGGTCTCCGCCTAAGTGAATAGTTGTAGAAATCTCACAACTAGGTCTGTCTTTATGTCTTCTAAGCTCATCACCTTTTTTATAAGCTCTTGCATAAGAGTAAGTAGGTATTAAATCTAATCCCGTTTCCTGAGACATGACTGGTAATACTTTAACAAGTAAAGTTTCCATTACAGGATCTGAATAATGCGAATAAGTGTTTGGAATTTGTGGGTCTCCCCATGTACCTAACATGCCATTATCATAAGTTGTATTGTTATCATACATAAATTTAACTGCATCTCGTTTAAGAAGAAAATAGTTAAACACAAAATTAGCTAGCTCATAGCTAAGTGCACCTTTTATTATTTGATATTTATTAAAAGCCATGCTGTATAAAATTAAAACTTATTGATATCCTTATATCATCTGATTGATTAAATTCAACACTATGCCATAACCAAGCTGGAAACATTATAATACGTCCTGGAATAGGGTCTAGTTTTACATCTCTCCATAAATGTTTAGGGGGTTTACCTTCTTTTCGATTTGGCATTACTATTTGTACTCCTGGTCTTGGGTCATATATTTTAAGTCTTCCAGCCTGTGGGTTTGACTTAACATAATACACACCTGAAAATAATGAGTTTGGATGTATGTGCGGTTGGTTTGATCCTCCTTTAGGATTTATATTAGCCCACATATTACCAAGTACTGGTTCTCTATCTAACCATTCTTCTTTAAATACATCTTTACACATAATCATTAGTTCGTCGACTAAGGGATGATACTCTGGTTTTGATGCCATGTCTGTTGTTGAGTGCCAACTTTTAACATTTGTTTTATTTACACCTGGATCTTGAGCAGACCAATTAAATATATTTTGTGCTAGTTCATGATTATTTAATTTTATATCTTTGCCGTAAACATTTGTAGGAAAAAATTCTTCTCTAATCATTATGTTTTTTAATTTTTTCTATAAATGAAATAAGAGTCATACGGTTTTCGCTAGGTTTTTGTAATTCTGCAGCGTGCCATATCCTTGAATTAAATGCAATTAATCTATTAAATCTTCCTGTAAAAGAAACTGTTTTGTTAAACAAAGAATTATTTTTTAATTTTAATTTTTGAATTTCTTGTTTTTCTGTAATTGAATAATTTTTATGATTATTAAAATAATCATGTTTTTTATCTTGGGGTTCAATTAATTGGTGTTCATCTTTTTGTTCGTAGATAGATGTTCCGGCTGTTCCACCTTCTGTTAAATATATAACAGCAGTAATTAACCCGTTATCACTATGGACCCAACCATCGTTAATATCATATTCATTTTTTTGAAAAAAACTTTTAGCAAAAAATTTATAAAAAGAACCTGGATAAAAACAATTTAGTATTTTTGTATTTATAAAATTAAATAATTCTTGATTAATTTCGTTTAAGTGTTTAGACCTTACTCCTCTTGTATTTCCAATATCAGTGTATGTTAAAGTATTAGCAAATTTTATTATTTCCTTAGGGTCTTCAAAAATATTGTCTACACTAGAAATCATCTAAAAGGTTTACCACCAAACCAAACAACTAAAGATTGTCTCATACCTCTAGTTACAGGTTGTACCCTATGATTTAAAAAAGATGCAAAACAAATAGCATGTCCTTGTTTAAGTGGTGCAATTTTTCCTGGTGACATTAGTTCTAAATCACCACCTTCAAATTCTGATGAGTCATTTAATAATAATGTCATTGATATTTTTCTTACCGGAGGTTCATGCCCCATGCTTACATCACAATCCATATGCCAATCATAAAAACCACCTACAGGGTATTCAGTAAACTGTGCTGGTTCTGTAATTCTTATATCATCAAAGCCAAAATGATTTAGATTAGCGGCTTGAATAAAGTTATTTAAATCTTGATACATAGGTTTCATTGTATCAAACGGAATCCAACTAATTGTAGTTGTTCTTTTTTTAGTATCTACACTTCCGTCGGGTCTATCCATCCCTACTCCAGCTTGTTGTGGTTTTTGTTCTCTACCAGATTTAATAATTTGTCTGCATTGATCTGGTGTAAACAAAGGAGTATTTGTTTTTATAATCCAACTTTTCCATTTTGGTTCTTTTATTATAGTGTTTTCGTACATTAAAATCTTGCCCTGTTCTGTATTGGGTTATGTGCTACATCACAATTAGCTGATAATGTTCTTCTATATCCTGGACCATTAAAAGGATAAACACAGTGTCTAACATCATAAGGAAATATAAAAAAATCTCTTTCTTTAATTTCTGGACAGTAATCCGTATTTGAAAATTGCCCTGCAGCAGCACCCATTATTTGTAGTTTTCCGTTTTGAGGTTCATCTTTAGAAGAGTACTCTACACCAAAAGATTCTGGTACTTTTAAAATCATTACAGAAGATAAACCTGTGTACAAAGAACCCTGGTGTACGTGCACTGGATTATATTCATTCTCAAACATTTGATTAATCCAAACAGAGTTTAATTTTTTTTTTTGATATGTAATACGATTAAATTCTAAATAATGTTTAAAAGTATTTTCAAACCAATTAAGAACATCATGAGTTAACAAATTATGATGTTGCATAATATCTTTGTTGTCTCCTTGATAGTATAAAGAATGTTCTTTTTCAATTTTACCAATTAATTGTTTATTGGCTTTAGGTAAAATTGGATATTTATCTTCGTAAATATTATTAATAGCATTATAAACATCAAAAGGTACTTGATACTTTAGTACTGTTTGACCTAATATAACTACTTTAGTATTATTTTTTTGTTTCTCCAAGATCATTAGTCAACTGTTCTTTCTTGTTATAAATCATTTCTCCTGATTTTTTAACTCTCTCTATAGTTTGTAATTGTCCTAATACATTAAACACTTCTGGCTGTGATGAACCAGGTGTTAAGGTCTCTGCTTTATTTTTCATTATTAAATGGTAAGAATCTAGTTGGTGTCTGTTAACATCTTTGTCATCAAACGAACCATCGTTATATTCTTTTTTAAGAACCGACCATAATTTAATTTCTCTCATTCTATCTTTAGCTATTAGTTGCATATTAGCAACTGAATAAGTCTTTTCATCTATATCTATTTGAAGTAATTCTTTTTTTAAAGAGTCTTCTTCTTTAAGTAATTTTTCTTGTAACTTTTTTAATTTAACTTCATTACGTCTACAATCAAAAGATAGTTGCATTAAACTTTCTAAAAAACTATTTTGTTCTCTAACACACTGCCAATATTTTGCAGCGTTTGTAGGATATTTTGCATCTTGTAAAACAGACATTCTCATTTCTGTCTCAGTTCTATACACCTGTTTCTTAGTCCAAGTGTCTCTAAGCTCACTTGTCATTTCTTTAAATTCTTTTACGTCGTTTGGATCTAATAAATTATTTAAGCTAGGGGCTTCTTTTTCTATTAACGCATGTATATTTCTTTTTTCTATTGTCATTTGATTCCTTTCATTGAATAGATTTAATATAACTGGTAAAAATTATATGTCAACTTTAACTTGTTGTAATAGTACCTTCCGCTAAAGGTAAAGAGTATTCTGATGTTTCATTTCTTTGAGTACTTGCTGTTCCACCTGCTACTGCAGCTTCAACTTGTGGTCCCCAAGTAGAACCTTTGTTTGTATAAGTTAATGGAACTGTAGCACTAGTAGTCCATGAACTACCATCGTATAAAAGAGTTGTGTTTCCTGTTCCCGGATTACCTCCACCAAAATACATTCCTGCCGTTTGACTTCCAATATTACTACCACATGCATTGTAACTAGCAGCTGGTAAATTTCCTTGTGCAGTCCAGTTAGTGCCATCGTAATTAAGTGTTTCATTTGTAGTCGGAGAATTTCCTCCTGCTTTAAAAGCTGCTGTTTGTGGTCCTGTAGCATTACATCCATAGTTTCCAGAACTAGGTGTAGCAGTCCCTGCAGTCCATGATGAACCACCCCATTCTATAGTGTCTGCTGGGTAACCTGAAGGTGTGCCGCCAAACATATTAAGTCCTGATGCAGATGTTCCTGTATATTGGCCTGCTTCCATACCTACCGGCATAGCTGGTCGAGATGTCCACGATGAACCATCATAAGTATTTGTTTGACTAGGATAACCACCACCACCGCAAGCTAAAGCTGCTGTTTGTGGTCCACCACTTCCTATGTAAGGTTGAGCAGTTGGATAGTTTCCACCTGCAGTCCAACCTGAACCATTATATTCTTCTGTGTTGTTAAGACTACCGGGACCTTGTCCACCAATAGCAAGTCCTGAATTTTGAGCACCACCGCCAGATCCAACAGCTCCTCTTGTTGAAGGTAGATTAGCTGCTGCAGCCCAAGCTGCTGGTTTTTGAACTTGTCCTACTTTTAATTCAGATGAAGCTGAATTATACCAAACTTGCGAATTTTGTGCAGTAGAAGGATCTTCTGGTAAGAATCTAACTTTTAATCCTTTTAGTGAAGCATAAGTAGACATTATAAATTCCCTAAGGTAGTGTTACTTGAGTTGGTCTAGCGTCTTTAAGTTTTTCAGCATCCGATAAAGCATCCCATTCAGTTTGTTTTGCAGTAACTTCCGCATCTACTAAAGCTTGTGCTTCTGCTTTTGTTTTCTCTACACCATTTTTTGATGCTAACCATATAGCACCTTTTTCATTGTTACCAATTACCCATATATTTGCAGGATAATTTGAAAGAAAAAAATCTTGTCTGTCCTGGTAGGTAAAAAAACCTTTCCCAGTGTTTGTAGCTGTTCCGTAAATAAATAATGCCATAATGTTTACTCCTATCTTAATCTTATACTCTTAATTTGTTTCATTATCAACTAGATGATAATGTTTTTACTGTTTTCGTACCTGAAAATTCTTCTGTTGATGCAAGATCTGATCCATTATATCCACCAAATGCTAGAGCTGAACCTGATGTTCCTGCTCCTCCTATACCTCTTCTGGCTTGAGCCATACTAGGTTGTGTTGCCCAAGATGTTCCATCGTATTTTTCAGTTGCATTTGTGACTGATGGAGTAACACCAGCAAAATATAACGCATCTGTTGCTGGACTACCTGATGATGATGCTCCATTATTTCTACCTGTGTTTAAAGCGCCTCCTGCTGTCCAAGAAGAACCGTCCCATTCAAAAGTTCTAGTATCTGCAGTAGTGGCTGCAGTACCAAAAATTAATGCTGATGTTTGACTTGTTCCACACCCTGAAGAACTAGGCACGTTTACTGGTGTTGCTGCAGGTCCTGCTGTCCAAGAAGAACCATCGTAATAAAGAACTGCTGTATTGGGTGAAGGAGAACCTACACACAATAATGTTGAAGTTTGTGTTCCAACACCAGTACCACCATTTACATTTTGTGGAATAGTTGTTCCACCAGCCCAATTAGTCCCATCGTATTCTACTGCAGTGTTAAGAGAAGAAGGTCCTGATTCACCACCTCCAATTAGTGCAGCTGTTAATGATCCATTACCAAAAGGTTTTATTCTTCCTTGAGGAGAGTTATTTACTTCGGACCAACTACTACCATCGTATTCTTCTGTAAGTGATAATGCAGGAGGGTTTTGTCCACAAAAACATACTCCTGTATTTTGTGTATGTCCGAATCCTCCAACTTGTCTTCTAGCAGTATTCATAGCTCCACCACTAGACCAAGCAAATACATCAATACTTGTTTTAAAAGTATTACTACTTGTGTTATACCAAATTTCTCCTTCACCTGCTGCTGCAGAAGGATCACTTCCTACTGACCTTACAAATTTTCCAGATAAATCTTTATAAGTTGTCATAATTTTAAGTTACTGTGATTGTTATAGTACCTGAATTATTTCTACCCATTAATTTTTTTGTAACTGTATTATACCAAAGTTGTCCAGTAATAGGATTAGCTGGATTGCCTGCATAAGCCTTAATTGCCTGTCCTCTAATAGATCTATATAAACTCATATAACTCCTTAATTAGTTTTTAAGAGCCAACCTTGAGTTCCATCTGTATAAACTAAAGTGTTAGCGGCTCTTTCTGTTGATACTGTTAATGCGTCTGTTGATCCTGCAATTTTTTCTGAACCGTTTGGATCAATTGTTAATGCGTTAGAATCAAATGTTCCTGCGTAATCAATAAAAGATACTTCATCACCAATATTTCCTGCGGGTAAATCCATTTCTATTGCACCACTTGTAGTATTAATAAAATATCCATTTCCTGCAACTGCAGTAAAAGGTGTAGAAGTCTGTACTGATTGCCAATCTGCGCCACCAATATTATCTACAAAAGATAACACCCCTGAACCATTAGTTGTTAATACTTGATTAGCTGAACCATCTGCTGCAGGAAAAGTTAAATTGTCTAGTGTTACTGTTCCAGTACCTTTTGGCTGTATTGATACACCAATATTAGTATCACCACCAGATGCAGTAAATGTTGGTTTGTTTCCTGTAGATGCATTATTATAAGTCAATTCATTAACCGCTGAACCTGTTGCAGTTAGTTTAAATAATTCGTTTCCATTAGTATCTAAAATTGAAGTACCAATTTTAGGTGATGTTAAAGTTTTGTTTGTTAAAGTTTGTGTTCCAGTTTCTGTTACTGTACCTGCTGGAGATAAAGCTGCATCATAGACACCTGTGTTTGTTGCAACACCATCAAGATAAATAAGTTTGTATCCTTTGTCAGTTGCTCCAAAAGTAACTGTGGCTCCTGAACCTGATACTGCTTTTAGTTGTACTGTGTAAGCACCTGATGTACCATTTTTAATAATGTAAATATTTTCTGTAAGAAGGGGCCATGTTACAATTCTGTTTCCAGTTATTGATCCTGTTAATTCTATAACTCTGTGTTGAGCAGTACCTGTTAAAGCACCATCTGCTATTGTCAAAGCTGTTGGTGTTCCTGAATCAGTTACAGCTTGAGAATTAACACCACCTGTAAGTTGTTCTACAAGACTTAAATTTGCGTTTGTTTTTGTTCCCCAAGTACCAGCATTTTCGCCGGTTGCCATTAGCTCTAGGCCAAGGTCTGTGAATGTTGATGCCATAATTTTGTTCTCCTATTAAGCTGCGTGGTTAACGTCTGTATATGATGTATTACCTGTTATGTCAACATCTTGATATCCAATTGTTCCAAAACCTACAGTGTTTAAATTAACAGTAATATCTTGTCCTGTCAATCCTACAGTCATATTTGTTGGGCTTATTGCACCTTCATCTGCTGCAAAAGTTATACCTGTTATACCTACTACATCGGCAGGAGATATAGAACCTACTTCTGCACTCATTGTTACACTAGCTAAAGTAAATGCAGTAGTGTCACCGGTATTTACTCCGGCAGCATTAACTTCACTTTTAATAACTTGTCCTGTTAATCCCATTACATCCGCAGGAGAAATAGAACCTACTGCAGACCCTGCTGTTAAACTTGCTAAACCTTGTGTATGATCTGATCCGTTATTTATTCCTAAAGTACCTATACCTGTACCAATTGCTCCAGGTGCAGAAATACTAAATACCATATCAATTCTACTAATTGTAAGATCACCTACATCAGCAGATAAAGTTTGACCAGTTATTCCAATTATACTTGCAACATCAAATACAAATGGGTCACCCCATTGTCCATTACCAAATGAGTTTACTCCCCAACCTTCTGGCCCAAGAGCAGCTGACATTGACAAACCGTCAATAGAAACATTTATAGCATTTTCTCCCCAGTTATTATCACCCCATGCATCAGCACCCCATCCTTCGTCGGATCCAGATATTACTGTGCCTATTTCCGAAGAAAAAGAAACACCTGTTAAAGAAATTATATTTTCATCCTGACTACCCCAAGAGTTTTGACTCCATTGTAAAAGTCCCCAAGTGTCTGATGGTTCTGTGTTTGCTGATCCACCCATTCCTGAGTGATATTGACAATAATAATAAAGTTGTGGTGCGCTAGCTGCTACAGCTATTTGAACATAAGCATCTGTTTGACCTGTTGTTCCAGAAGTTGTTACTCCTGTTGTGTATTCAGAACCGCCGTTGTGTGTCCCATTGCTTGTTGTAGAAAATTTAAATGGGTGAGAACCCATCGAACTATCAGAAACATCAAATCTATAAGTGTAACCTTCTGCAAGAGTTACAGTTTCTTGTAAAACTCCATCTATATAATATCTGTTACCAGCACCAGGGTTAGCAACTGTTACTGTAAATGTTCTGATTAAGGACATAAGGATTTACCCCCTATGCTGTTAGTCTCAGAATAGCTGATGATGAATCGTTAGTTGGAAATTGAATTGTAAAAGTTCCTGAAGAAACAGTTTTGTCTCCACCAAAAGCTACAACACATACAGCGTTTGTAGTACCTGAACCACCGTTAGCTTGTGTATTATAAATTAAACAACCGTTCGCTGTAAAAGATGCTGATGTAAAAGACACATCAGTAAAATCTGTGAATGCAGTAGTAGAAGTTAAACCTACGCCAGTATTTACAAGAGTGGCTCCTGCTGTTGTGTTTCCATTACCGTTTGCTACTTCAGTATTTGATCCACCACCTGGGTTAGTTGAATAAACTGTAGTAGTTGCATTTAAAGTTGCGCTACTTGTATATAAAGCAAGTTTAAAAGTATCCCCACCTGATCCGTTAGCATCAAAATCGTGGTAACCTTGTAATAATTCTTTTTTAAAACTTGAACAAACTGCTGAGGCTATCGTCATAATATTTATCTCCTAATTTTTTTATGGTGAAGGTGACTTGACTTGTATTCTAACAGTTCCGTCAGTGTAGTCATCTCGTCTTCTTCTCCCAATTTGCATTCCAGCAAACTGTTGTATGCCTGTTTTATATTTATTTTCATA
>Ga0070747_1000925_pt1 | contig 14469 bp, 29 predicted proteins | sample VirMetDEL_Mar_31_FD_77321 | JGI IMG/M metagenome (GOLD analysis project Ga0070747, IMG submission 77321) | Aqueous microbial communities from the Delaware River and Bay under freshwater to marine salinity gradient to study organic matter... | ecosystem: Environmental > Aquatic > Marine > Coastal...
AACATTCTCAAAAATTCTTCCCAACATTCCGCTTCCGCTTCCGATTCCGCAAACGACTAAACTTCAATAATACGGGTTAGGCTACCCAGAAAAATCACAAGATATCCATAAAGGTTGGGTCTGTAACAATTCATTTTCAATGTTACACCAATGTTACACGCTAAACCGCTTATTTTGAAGTCGTTAGGCTATTTGTAACAATGTAACAATATTTCACGCAAATTACACACGTTTACATATATGGTCTGTTTTAACACTATTTGAAAAGTTGTTCTCTTTTTGGTCTAAATTGTTACAAACTATATAATTTAATAAAAAATTAATATATAGTACTAGTAACTAGGTAGTTACACGTGTAACAATTGTGTAACAATTATGTAACAATTATGTAACAATTTTTCAATGTTACACTTTTTATGTAAGACTATTCAAACGTTTTAAGGCTTTTTATCCCCTAACTTGCTAAACTTCAATTGTTTATCTGCTTTACACGTAAAAAAGCCATTTTAACATATTTAACATTAACACGAAACCAGCTACAAAAGGAGCGGGTATCTTCGATTTTTTTAGCGACGTTTCTGCTATTTTATGATATCCAGACGACAACGGTTTACGGTTTAAACTGACGCACTAAACTAAACTTCAATTTTTTAACCGATTCTTCCAGATATCCGTGAGCCAAACCGTTTTAAAACGTCAAAACCCTGAGCTTCAAGAGTATATACCAAAAAAAACTAAAAAATTCGTGTGTGGAGTAGTACAAGCACTTAGGCACCCCCCTGTTTTTTTTAATAAGACTACATTTGTATTCATTAGACTACAAACAACAAATTATATGTTAAAATTTAAGCCTAAACCACATAAACCCCGTAAGAATAACCAATTTACGCGTATAATTTCGTATATTTGAGTATTGGAATAAGGAATTGAATACCACTTAAAAAGTGAAGCGCGTAACGCGGGGTTACGGTGAAGTTTATTTGACATATTAATTTGAAGTTTAAGTTTAAAAATAGCGGTGCAAATTTTAAACTAAACAAAAAAACAGAATTCTAAATTTTAAAATTACAATTATGAAAACTTTAAAAACAGTAAAAGAAACGGTAAAAACAGTTAACACCTTTACGGAATTAACACCCGCGCAAATAATGGAATTAACACCCGCGCAAATGACAACGTATTTTGAACAACTTCAAGCGCAAATTGACGCGACAATAGAAGAAAACAAAAAATACGGTCGTGGTACTTACCAACGTCATTTAAATAAATTTGACTTTATATTACTTCAAATTTTAAATGCGGGGGTTAATGGTATTACCGTTAGTAAACTAATAAAAGCGGGTAAAGGTTTTGTAGACGCGAAAGGCAAAATTAGCGCCGTAAACGTTAAAACCATACACAAAGATTGGAATACTAAAAATACAGTTTTTCAACGCGGAATGTTATATTTAAATAACCCGTTACAATTCGACGAAACGTCAAAAAGACCGCATATAGAATGCGTAATTATGGCACAAACAAACGTCGCAACACCCGAAAGTTTATGTGCAAAACATAAGTACACAAACGACAATAAACTAACATTTATAAGCGGTGCGGAAAACGTAAAAGAATATTTATTACAACGCGGTGCAAACGAAACCGATTTTTTAACACAATAAATTTTAATATAAACCCCGTTTAAAAGCGGGGTTTTAAAACAACAAAATTATGAAAACTATAAAAACATTAATTAACAAATTTTATTTAAGTGAAACTTTTATAAAAATAGGATTATTTATTACATTAGGGATTTTTACCTTACTAATTATGATTTTAACCGAAATTATAAATAACCCAAAAATTATAAATTTACCAACGTGGTAATAAATTACTAAAAGAAGATAAAAATAAGAAGAGCGGATAAATCCGCTTTTTTTTTGCCTTTTTTTTTATAGGATATCCGCTATTTTTGATGATATTTTTCAGGATATCGGGAATTTTTTTAGCGTTAAAAAACTCTAGAGTATCAGCTAAAAAACAGATAAAAAACCGCCAGACTGCGACAGGATATCAGGTAAAAAACAAGTAAAAAAACTTTAAGGATATCCACAAAAATCCAGAAAAATCCAGAAAAAAAATTGAAGTTTTAAGGATATTTAGGTAAAAAATCCAGATAAAAAACAAAAAATCCTTTAGGATATCAGCTAAAAAACCGCTAAAAAATTGAAGTTTTAAGGATATTGGCTCTTGTGAAAATAATCCAGAAAACGAAATAAAAAAACCCGCAGAATTTAGATCTCCGCGGGTTTTGAAAGTTGTTTAGGTTTTAGCTAAATAATCTATCAGCTTCTTTTGGAAGTTCAGAAAGGTATCTCTCGTAAGTTTGAATTGTTCCCTCATAAGAAATTCGTTGCTCTGACATGTAACGCATTCTCGCCATTTCTAAAAGTTCATCAAAACCTCTTTTTACATCTGCCCATTTACCTAAAAGGTAGAATGTTTCGTTTGTGGTGTAAACCGAATGACAATCTGCGTCTTTAACCTCTTGTCTTGTGTTAAATGTTTCGCTTCTATCTCCTCCTTTAACATATCCGTAATATTGTGCAGTTTTACCAATACAAAACGGGTCTGGACTTTTATCATCGTACCATATTTCAATTTCGTTAAAATAATTTTCTCTCACCGACAATGCTACAAGCTCCAGAATGTCTAAAGGTATCGGTGTCTTGTCATATTCCTCAACAAGAACTTTCATCGGACATAAAGTTTCAAAAGCTTTTTTCATGTTTGGTTTTACGTATAAAAAAGGTATCGGGGACTTTTCAGGTTTTACTATCTTACTTTGACCATCTAATCCTAAGTCGGACACAATTTTGTTCCATTTTTTTAGCTTTTCGCTATCATAAATAAGCTCGGCTGTTTCTTCAATTACGAATGTTTCAACTTCTGTTTTCATCTGTTCTGCATTTTTGTTAAATTCCATTTTACTCTGTTTTAAATTAATTATCAAATATTGTCACTTCAACCCATCCTTTCTCAGAATGGTTAGCTTCCGCGTTATATCCATCTTTTTTTAGCATTTCCTGTAATTTTAATGCTGCCTCCCAAACTGCGGGTTCAGGCATTTCGTCATGGTCATCATCGTAAACAACTTCACCTCGACACTCATACCAATTATGCTCTGGTTCAAATTCAAAATCCCAACCATTAACTCTTACTATTTTGTCATCTCTATTTACCATTATAAATCTTGTAAAGCGTTATATAACTCTTGTAAAGCTTCGTTAGCTTCTAAACCTGTTCTTGCTCCGATATGGAATTCAACATGTCTGTCTAAAGGTAAAATTCTACCTTCTTTCCAATCGTAAACTGTAAAATAAATCCCATCTTCTGTTTCAAAGTCGAAATCAAAGTTTGTTTTATCTGTACCATCATTTGAATCGTTAAATTCAGAATCCAGATTTTTTGCCAATTCCATCAGTTGGTTTGGCGTTGTAACAATTGTTTGTCCGTGGAAGCTACTTGCTCCGTAATTACTTGCTTTTCTCATAATTTCTGTTTTAATAATCTTCTCTGTTAAACTCATCGTCCCATGACGCTGAAAATCTTTCGTTTTGTATTTGAATCCTTTCCCAATACACTTGCTCTTCGTCTTTCTTTAAGACTGTTTTCTTAACTTGTTTAATCTTTGTTTTCTTCATAATCTCTGTTTAAAATTTGTTAGTAAGGGAGGAATCGAACCTCCCTAAAAAACCGTTTACTAATTCTTAATATACTACTGCTTTTTCAACCAATCCATCTATTGTCATAAGCAGTCTATCTACATAAACTTCATTTTCTTGCATTTCCGTAACTTCTACGGCTGAAACTGTACCATCTTTTGCAACATCTCTTCTAAAGAATCGAACTGTAAATGTGTCATTCCAAGAAAGTGTTACCATAACCTCTCCTTTAAATAATAATCCGTTTACACGAAACATAAACCCTACTTGCTCTTCAGGATAATCTTCGCTCTGTAAATAAATTAACTTATCCCAACCCCATGACATCATGTAAATTGGGTTTCTTCTGAATACATTGTTAACTGTATCATCTGCGTAAAAAGAACGTTCTCCACATTCTAAAATCCTTTGTTTAAATTCTGCTTTATTCATATTCTTAGTTTTGCTTTATTTTTAGTGTTTCTGTAATCCATTCGTTGTACTGGCTATTGCATTCGTTCCTTTGCAATAGCCAATCATTAAATAAGTTCATCAGGTCGTAATTTTCAGTTTGTACAATCATAACTATCAACTTGCCTTCTAGCTCATTTAATTTGGCTACTTCTGCTTTGTGTTGTTCTTCTAATTTTGTCATAATCTTAGTTTTTAAGGTTTTGTAATTTATTTTGTAATTCATCAATTAATTCTAATACCTCCGTAACTTCAACGCTTGGGTTAAAGTCCGTTACAACATCTTTATAAATTCCATCTAGTAATTCTATTGCGGTAATCATTTTTTTCTGTTTTTATAAGTTAATTTTTCCAACTTCTCTAGTAATTCCTTACCAATCATAGTAAAATATCCTGGACTGTAAATAAGGTTAGTTCCTTCTTTTTTAAATTTTACAACTGTGTCTTCCGCTCTGTCGATATACTCCTCAACTGCGTTTTCAATAATCCACTTTTCATACTGTGTAAATTTCATAATTTTCTGTTTTTAAATTAAATTTTCATCTGCGAAGGAGAAATATGACTCCTCCGTTAAAATAATATGGTCTAAAACTCTAATATCTAGAAGTGCTAAACCTTTTTGTACTTTTTTGGTAATATCCTTGTCTGCTTGGCTTGGTATAAGTTTTCCGCTTGGGTGGTTATGAATTAGTATCACCGAAGTAGCTAAACACTCTAAAGCATATTTTGCAACAAGTCTTATATCTACGACTGTTCCTGTAATCCCTCCTTGTGAAATCTTACTGTAACCAATAGTATTGTTGGCGTTGTTCAACATCAGCACGTAAAACGATTCGTATAATGAAATTTGGTCATTTTCATCTGCATAAATACCTCTAATGTAATTTGAAGTTGTTAATGAAGAATTAATTTGAGCTTTTCTCATTGTGCTTTCCTCCCGTACTAAGCTAATTTTCATTAACTTAGTTTTGTACTGTCTTATCTTGTCCATCTTTCAAATATTACCATGAATTCCTCTAAACATTGACTTGCATATCTTCCTTTTAAGCCATAATATTCTTTTAAGTCTTTTAGGGTAATGTGCTTACATTTTATCCCTTTAGACATTAATCCTAAATTAAATTTGTGTACCGAAAGTTGGTATTTAAAATAAGGAATATTTCCTCCGTTCATCATTACGCTTGGCGTTCTGAGTGTTCCGTTTCTCTGTGCCATCATAGCACTCTCAAACGGTGTTCTTACTACTTTTAATTTGTTCATCTGTTTTTAATTTGATTAAGACCTCCCTGTTTCACAACGTTAAGGTTTCGACCATTCAGGTCTTCGTCAGTTAATCTGCGTCTAAAAACCTATTGAATACTTCTTCAATTTTATCTTCTGGAATTCTCGAAGCTCCTGTATTTTCATACCATTCAAGAAACTTTATAAACTTCATATACATTTTTGTATCTTTAGTAGTTTTACCTTGGTTTTCACAATATTTTTCTAGCTTTAAAGTGAAATTTGCATCAGCAGTTTTACATTGCCATCTGTTAACTAATTTTGAGTTTTCACTATGCTTAATGTATCCGTAAACGTCGTCAAAAAAGCTTTCCCTTTTGATCTCGTTGTGTTTAAGAAAATCCGTGCATTTACGAACTCTCTTAAACAAGTCTATTTGTGTTTTGTTATCCATCTTTTTATATTTACATTATTCCCATTAACACATAAATGCTCTTGACTGTATTTGTCTCACATTCTGAACACCAACCTCTATCTTGGTCAGGTTCCATGTCGAAAGTTGCTTGGCAATCTGCGTTCATACAAATTGCGGGTGTCACACTTTCCATCATGCTTTCATTTGCCATCTCATTAACTGAACTGTATCCGTAGTCGTCAGCTAACATTTTCATTTTTTCGTGTTCTAATTTCATCTCTTTTGTTTTAACATTAGTTTAATTATAATTTTAATATCTTTAGGGGACAAAGCCTCCAACCATTCGTCAGTAACATTTTCAAACACTACTGAATCCTCTGGTAAATAATCGTCTTTTGAAACAACATAAACTCTGTTAATTTTGTCATTAACAATTTCCTTACTTGCGGGAAATGTTTCATAGTTACTTTCATCTATAAGACAACCTACGCTTTCTAAATAATACAATACTCTCATTTTAATTTTCTGTTAAGTGAATTTGGTAAAAATCATCCCAATTTTGGTCGATAAACAACAAAGTTGGTCTTAGGTTCTTAAAAGTCTCTTGGCGGGTAACGTAGTAACATATCCCGTTGTGTGACTCTTGTGTTAATTCGCAAGTTCCAAACTTTTGAAGTTGGCGTGTTGCGTGAATTTTTAATCTTGTTTTTTCCGTCATTTTACTTATTTTTTTATCCGCTCTCCGCGGTCAGCACCTTCATCGGGCTGTATTACAAGTTACGGAATTTACGCGTAAAAACCAAATTTTTTGTAAGAAAATGTATTCAAAAAGGCAAATTTTAACAAAACTTTAACAGTATATTTGTGGTATTTTTCGTAAATTGTAGTTAACAAAAGTGTCAGCGGATTAACTATTTAACGAGCGGATTCTTTACTAAAAACAGAGATTATGAGTAACAAACACCACTTTCGGAAAGTGTACAAGAGCGACCACTTAGGCGTTGCAGACTTGGAAGATTATTTAGAAGCGGGAGTAACCCTAGACTTCACGATTAAAGAAGTTAAACAAGAAAAAAGCGTAGTTGTAGCGGGAAAAAAAGGAGATTACAACATTGCTTACTTCACAACAGACAAGGGAAGGATAAAACCTTTAGTCTTAAACGTAACCAACGCAAAGATAATCAAGTCATTTTGCAAGAACAGTTCATTTGTAGAGGATTGGAACAACGTAAAAGTTGAACTTTACATTGACGAAGCGGTAAAAATGAAAGGTCAGATTGTTGGCGGTGTTAGGATAAACCCTATACAACCAAGAGTTAAAACGGTATTTAAAGAGGAACATTTTGAAAAAGCATTAAAAGCTAAAGCAAATATAGATTCGATTAAAAAGGGTTGGGATGTAAGTCCTATAATAGAGAAAAAATGGTTAGAATATGTCGGTACAAAGAAGTAAAGAGTGGTTTGAATTAAGAAGAGGTAGATTTACCGCTTCAAGAGCTTCTGAACTGTTAACTAACGGAAGCAGAAAAATGACAGAAGAAGAAAAGATTGCTTATAAAGAAGCGGAGCCAAAAGGAAGAAGAACAACTATAAGTATTATAGGAGAAAGCCTTGAAACTTACGCTTTTGAAAAAGCAATTGAAGATTTACATGGACTTCAAGACCATTCAAATGATTTCGTTTCATCTGATATGCAAAGAGGAATAGACCAAGAGCCGTGGGCGTTTGATTTATTTAGAAGAGAAAAAGCATTAAATTTTATTGATGCCGTTGAAAGTGAATTTATTATTTACGGAGAAAATGCGGGAGCAAGTCCTGATGGAAGTGTTTCAGATGGTTCTGGTTTAGAAATTAAATGCCCTAAAAGATTGAAGTTCTTTAAGATTGTGGCTAATGGTGTAGATGCTATTGACAAAATATACCACGACCAAATGCAGTTCCAGATGATGTGTTCAGGAGCTCACCAAACTTACTTTGTAGCTTACTTTAAAGGATTAGAAACCGAACACATGCACGAAATAGTAATTCCAAGAGATGAAGAACGCATTTCATTCATGAAAGAAAGATTAGATTACGCTATTAAGAGAAAAGAATATTACAAATTACAAATTATTAAAAATTCACAAATTTAAAAACAGAGATTATGGGTTCAGAAGAAAAAGTACAAGTAGTAAAAATTTCAGAAGAAAAAGTATTCGGAGATTTTAGAAAAAAAGAGTTAATTGCCAAAACATTAGGTCAATACCCAATGGATGTATTATTTGAGTTTCCAAACGACAAAATGGACTTGATAGGAATGGTTAACCCTGGAGATTTAGTTACAATTGCCTACAATATTAGGAGTAGAAAAGTAGAAAAAGAGGGTAAAGACGATATGTATTTCACTTCTTTAAGCGGGTGGAAAGTAACAGTAGAGTAAGATTAACAATTAGGGATATGGTTATTGCGGGTTCGATTCCCGCACCCTAACTAAAAACAGAAAAATGATAAAATTCCCATATTACAGCGGAGATATAAGAATTTCTACGGTATTAGGGCATGTAACTCTGGATGATTTTATAAAAAGTCACCAAAAGCCTAGCCCTAAAACTTCAAAAACACTTTCCGCGATAAAAGTAGCCGTAGAAAAGGGCGACAAAGAGGAAAAAAGGAAATTGAAGAGCAAACTGTATTCATTTACGCCAAGTATTATGATTCCTTTCGGAAGAAGACGAATTTATGATAACATAGCTAGTTTTACAGGATTAATGCAGTTAGACTTTGATGGAATTGAAACCGAGCAAAAAGCTAAAGACTTAAAGGAGCACATATTCCACGAACACGAGGAAATTGTTTGTGCATACCTTAGTCCTTCTAAACGTGGAGTTAAAGCTTTAATGAGGATAGTTATAGCAAATGACGTTGACCACTACAAGGCACTTCATAAATCGGTTTCAGAGGAATTTGAAGAGTATGATGGGTTTGATAATTCAACAAAAAATGCTATTCTACCGCTATTTATAAGCGAAGACAAGGATATTATGTTTAGAAAATATTCAAGGGCGGAGATATGGTACAAAACAAGCTACAAAAAGAAATTTTATATTAATGTAAGCGAAACACCGACAAAAACGGGTTTACATGATAAAGACTACAATAAAGTTGTAAGATTAGTTACGAGTGCGATTAACGAAATTACAGATGAGGGACACCCACAAGTTGTTAAAGCTTCATTGATATTAGGCTCCAGAGTTGGTGCGGGATATATTACTGAAAGTGAAGCACGTTACTTGATAGAAAACCTAATTAAGACTAATGATTATTTGTCTAAAGGGATTTCAGGATATGTTAAAACTGCGATGTGGGGAATTAGTAACGGGATTAGTAACCCAAAATATTATAAATAGTAAATATGAAAAAATTATCAAAACGTGAAGATTTCGTCATTAAGATGATGGAGAAAGGCTTCAAAAGCAGAGAAATTGCCTTAGAACTTGGCATTTCACAAAAAACAGTTTCAACCTATATTGATAGGATAAAAACTAAACTTAACGTGAGTAGAAATGCTAACCAATACAAATTAGTTTGTGTGTGGATTGCTTCTGTTCAAGAAAAAAAAGAACAAGATATTTTAGAAGGCGAAATAATTATATGATATTAAACCGACTTGGAAACAAATCGTTGATAGCTAAAAAAATACAGAGCCACTTCCCAAGACATGATATTTACATGGAACCGTTTTTCGGTGCGGGAGGTATGTATTTTAATAAACCAAAAGCTAAGTTTAATTATATAAACGACATGGATGACGATGTTTATAATTTGTTTCGGCAAATAATAGACAATAAAGATGAATTTGTTAAACTGTTAAAGGATATTCCAATAACAGAGAAGCAATTTAAAAGTTGGGGTAAAGGTAAAAAAGAGGAGGACGATCTAATGAACGCGATTCGATTTATTTTTATTTCCAACTTTGGCTTATTCGGTAAGCCTGACACCCTAAGAATTGGAGCAACTAACCCTAAAAACATAGTCTTCAAAAACATAGATAAGACTCTAGACTGGTTAGATAACGCATATTTTTTTAACGTAGATTTCAGAAAGTTTTTTGGTAAATTTTACTATAAAGACAACATTTCAAGATGCTTCTGTTATTGCGACCCACCATATTTAGGTACAGGAGACAATTATTCAGATAGCTTTGTAGAGCAAGACACAAGGGATTTATTCCAAGTGTTAATTGATAGCAAAGTGAAGTTTGCAGTAAGCGAATTTGATAACGGAGTTATTTTAGATTTAGTTGAACAACATGGTTTAAACTTAATTACCGTAGGCGAGAGAACTAATTTAATGAATAAAAGAACGGAGGTTTTAGTTACAAACTATGATAGCCACCCAACACTATTTGATTGATTAAAAAAAATGATTAAACTAAGAACATACCAACAAGATTTATATGACGATATACAACAGAAATTGTATAAAGATAATGTAAAGAAATTGTGTGTTGCTCTTCCAACAGGAGGCGGTAAGTCTGTGCTGATTGCAAAATTGGCACAGGAACTTCCTGGGAGAACATTAATATTGACACATAGAATCGAGATACTTCAGCAAAATTCCGCTTGGTTGAAAGAGGCTTGTGTCTTAACTGCGAAAGAGAATACATTACGCCATGATAAGCAGATAGTTATCGCTATGGTGCAAACTGCTTTTGCAAGGATAAAAAAATACGGAATACGTTATTTAGGAGATTTTGACAATATAGTACTTGATGAAGTTCAGATACTGATATTCGAGAAAGTTTTTGAACAATACGATTTCAAAAGATTAATAGGCTTTTCTGGAACACCCGTTCTAAATAAAAAAGTTTATAGTACAGTAGATGAAATTGAATATGTAGAGCCCTTAACTTTGAGTGCCATTTTTGATGATTTAGTTCAAGGATTAGACACTCAATTTTTGATTGACGAGGGTTATTTAGTACAGGATTATAATATTGCATTACAATTGCCAGGATTTGATAAGCTTAAAGATTCCACTTCTAACCCTGATGGTTATACAAAGGATTCTTTAAATTCACTTTATTCAAATGCGGCTTCTGTGGATATTCTAAAAAAGTCTTACTTCGATTATTGTGATGGAAAAAAGACGATGATATTCAATTCCTCGACTAAAATTAACGCTATTGTTTATGATTTATTTATTTCTTTAGGATTAAATGTCAAAATGTTTGATACAGTCAATCCAACTGAAATCAACCCAGATACAGGTGTTCCATACAAGAGGAATGAAATTATAGAGTGGTTCAGGAATGAAAGGAACGCTATACTAATTAATACAAATGTCTTCACAACAGGATTCGATGTTGAAGATGTTGAGTGTATTATTATGAATAGAGCAACAAAAAGTTTAGCTTTATGGATTCAAATTGTAGGTCGTGGTTCAAGAACGACAGATAAAATATTTAAAGACAAATTTACCGTAATTGATTTAGGTCAAAACATTCACGCACACGGAATATGGTCGATGAAACGAGATTGGAGCAAATGGTTTCATTCTCCAGGAAAAAAGAGAAAGTCAATTCCTGATTTATTAGCTACGTGGGAGTGTAAAGAATGTGGAACTTATAATTTGATAGGAGATGAAGTTTGTACGTCATGCGGTGCTAAAAAAATCGTAGAAAAACGAGAGGGTCGTGCTAAAAAATTAAAAGAGGGTACTTTAGTAGAATATGGCGAGATGCCACTTCCAAAATCAGTGCCGATTATTAAATATTGTAAGTCAATAGGAGAGGGAAGTAATTTTGCTTATTCACTATTAGAAAGAAAGATAATAGACTTATTTATTCATTACAATGTAACACCAGAGTTTTACAGTAAAAATAAGGTAAAATTTGCGGAAAGAATCGCAAGTATTTATAGACCGATATATTTTGCTATAATGCGAGATAAAGAATTAAAGGGAGCTAATAAAAAATTAGCAACACAACTAAATAAAGTATTAACTAAAGTAGATAAATTGTATAACCTAAAAACAGAAAACAAATGACAGAACACATTGTAGAATTTTATGGATTAAACCTAGAAGTTCACGGAACTTACTACAACGCAAAATTAGGAACGATGGAAGACCCTCCAGAGTACCAAGAGTTTGAAATAGAGAAAGTTACTTGCAACGGATTAGATTTGACAGAATTACTAGAGGATTCTTTTAATTTCAAAACAAAGCCAAGCACGATTCAAATCGAAAAGCTAGAGGAAATTGAAGAAATTATTCTAGAAAAATACTATGGGGAGTAAAAAGGTTATTACACCAGATGTAATAAATCCCGTAGATTATTACAATAAGAACTGCATTGAAGATGTGATTCTTAAAGTCTTGAAGATTAAGGCTGTAAGCCAAGTTGGTAAAAAATCCCTAACTTATATTACAAATGCTTCTGATAGAGAAAAGTCAATGATTATGATTGACAGAGAAAATGGCTATTTTGAAGCACAAATGACAAACGGATTGAATTTGCCAATAGGCGATAAGTTCACTTCTTTTATGCTACTTCAAAAATGTGTTTACAAAAATAGCTTCAACGAGGCTTTAGCTTATGTAAAATACCAAGTGATGAATAACGAAAACGAGTATGTTCGTATTCAAGGAGAGTATTTCGAAAGAATTGTCATTGAAGACCGCTATGGCGTGGATAGAACGGAACTTAAACCCGTAAAACGTCAAACACTATTAGATGACTTCAATAAAGCTTTTCTAGGCGATGTGGATAAGTATAAAGTATTTACTATTCAACCAGATAACAAAAATTACCGCCAAATTATAGGTGATAAATATAATAGTTATGCACCTTTCGGCTACAAGTCAATGCACATTGAAGATTACATCGGAGATGAGCAATGGATTTGGACTAAAACATTAGTAACACATATTTTTGGCAAAGAACAATACCATTTAGGATTGATTTACTTGAAAGTTCTTTATGAGATGCCAAGGCAAGTGCTACCAATTTTAACGCTGATTAGTCAGGAAAGACAAACAGGAAAAACAACATTTGTAAATTACCTGAGTATTTTATTTGGAGCAAATTCAATTATTATAAACCCTCAAGATATTGGTAACGCCTTTAACGGTCAATATGCTGATAAAAATGTAATAATGATTGAAGAAAGTCATTTCGATAGTCGTCAGTCTATGGAGAAGATAAAAAACCTTGCAACTCAAAAAGAGATTTCTGTAAATATTAAACACGTTCAGCAATTTAAACTTCCATTTTTTGGTAAAATAATAATTACTTCAAATGACGAGAATAAATTTACGAAAGTAGATAATGAAGAAATTAGATATTGGGTTCGTAAGATTCCAACGCTTGAAGGAAAAGCAAACCACCAAATTCTGGAGATGCTAACGGCTGAAATTCCCGCTTTTTTATGTTATTTAGAAAATCTGCATAAATATAAAGGAAAACACCATAAATACCTGAATGAGGACGGAACAATAGATACTTCACATTCGCGTATGATTATGGACGTTAAAGAGATTTCCACAAATGCTTTAGAAGCAGTTAAGCTTGAATCAAGAGAAGCTTTACACAAAGAGATTCTAATTTATTTAGATGACCATTGTATGCAAAACGAAGCAGTTGAAGAGTTTTACTTTGTTGGTAAGAATATTAAAGAGAAGTTCTTTAGTCATAATAATAATTATGGAGTCGCTTACATTGACAGAGTTTTGACGCACAATATGAAGTTGGAACGAACAGATAAAGCTAAAAGATTTTCGCCTTTAGAAGATAGAAATGAGTTTAATGACAACAAAAAAGTCGGAAGACCATATATTTTCCCAAATCCTTATTACGAAGAAGATACAACAAGTGAAATAGAATTTTAAAATAGAAAATTATGGAAAAACAAATTAGAACACGAAAAAAATACCAACCTTACAAAGATGAAGACTTTGAAAGAATGATAGAATTGACACAAGCAGGATTTAGAGATTTAGAAATTGCTGAAATTACAGGATTTAACGTTGGAAAAATTACCGCAATAACAACAGATTATTGGATGATGAAAATGCGGAAACATGATTTAAAAAATGAAGTTGTGTTGATTCAAACTAAAAAGAGCAAACCAATAGTTCTGAATATAAACGAAGAAAAGGCGATAGTCGTTATTAAATGCTTGAGTTGTTCGACAATAAGAGATAAAAAGTCTGGATTTTGTAACGTATGTAAATAATGGATATAAAAAAAGAATTAGTAGCCGTAAACATTGAATGTGATAAAAAAAATAGGTTTTTTAACATTGAGGGAATGACAGAGCAACAAATAACTACAATTTCTGATAGGTTTCAAGATAAAACTAAATGGATGGTAATTAGAAGATGAATACAAGAAAAGAAGAGGACACTGCTCAAAGTTGGTGCTTAGAAAATGAAATAGAGATTTACCCTGTTCCTATGAGTAATTCTACTTTAAAAATTGAGATAAGTAATAAAGGTAGAAAAAAAATGGGTAAAATACTATTTTCTGCTAAACCAAAACCAAAAGAAGATAAATGGTGGGTCAGAGTAAAAGAACTTTACATGATTTTCTACAAAGCTAAAACCTAAACAACTTTCAAAACCCGCGGAGATCTAAATTCTGCGGGTTTTTTTATTTCGTTTTCTGGATTATTTTCACAAGAGCCAATATCCTTAAAA
>Ga0070747_1000927_pt1 | contig 14446 bp, 28 predicted proteins | sample VirMetDEL_Mar_31_FD_77321 | JGI IMG/M metagenome (GOLD analysis project Ga0070747, IMG submission 77321) | Aqueous microbial communities from the Delaware River and Bay under freshwater to marine salinity gradient to study organic matter... | ecosystem: Environmental > Aquatic > Marine > Coastal...
ATTTTGGTTTTTAATTAAAGGTTATAACTATAGTTGATTGTTGCACTTGTTGCTATGTGCACTATTAAAGCAAAAAACCCCAATACGAATATCGAGGTTAATACAATTTGGAATACTTGAAATACTGTATCCATGATGATTTCATTTTTGTCATGGTCAACTTCTTCTTTAAATTCTGTGTAGTTCATCTTGTTAGTTGTTTAATTATATTTATATCTATTGTTCCGTACTTATCATGTACTTTTTTAAGGTATGCGAATGCTATATTGAACTGTCTATATGAGTTTGGGTTATTGTATATTCGCACCCATCTTGCGATTTCTGTTATCTCAGTTTCCATATTGATTTGAAGTTTATTAATACTAATATGATTATGCCTATAATTAAAGTTTCTGTGTATTCAGTCAACATACACACACTTGCTACTGTAAGGTTCAAGATTGTTTTCATTATAAGTTTTCTTTTAATGTGAAAAAAGCATGAGATAATCTAATCCAATACTTATCTAAAAATTCATCTTCTTGTTCCTCTCTTCTTTTATCAACTACAGATAAAAGTGTTAATGCATTTTCTTTTTTTGCATTATCTAATATGATATAATTCATAAATGGTACAGTTAATACACTTGGTAGTCCTTGAAGCCATTCTTTAAACAATAGTAATTCAGGAATATGTAAATTATTTTTGTGCACATATTCTTTTTTGAATATTAAGTACACATTTTGAATGTAAGTGTACAATGTACTTTCACTACTCCCTAGTATATCTAAATCATAGTCTCCTAACTCAATGTTGTCGATTATAGTTTGTTCATAAAATGTGTATGCTTTCATATCAATATGGGTTTATTGTTGGATAATTATTTACTAAAAATGCCGTTCTGTATTCCTTGAATTGTTGCCAAAAATCATTACATTTCACAAAGTTAAAGTCAGTCTCAACTTCAATGAATATTTTACTCGTTTGAGTGCTCTCTATAGTCAATACTTTTGTATCTCTATTAAAACCTCCATAGTTCATCCATCTTGGACTCTCTATTGGTGTGCCTATCGTCATAAATATTAAGCATAAATTATGCATTTTCTTGTCTAACTGATTTTTTATTGGCTCGATGTAATTCATATTAATTTGTTTTAAATATTTATAATGAGTTCCCGTTTGATTTTATTATTATATTTTTAATCATAAAAAATTCAGAGTCTACTAACTTTAGTTTTATATCTATTCTTCTGTTTAAAGACTCTTTGAACCACCTCATAGACTCTTTGTCGAAGTCTTTTATTGCAGCATTTGAAGCTTTTGTGAATGTTGCATACTCTTTATCACTCCCATACTCATACGTTTGTTCGTCTAAGAATACCGTCTCACAGTGATTTATTGATAAAATTATTTTTTGCATATTAATTTGTTTTAAATATTATTCTCTCTCTTATTCTCAATTCAAGCATTCTCTTTGCTTGGTGGTATTCAATTTGCTCTGAATACATGATATCTTTTATACATTCAGTATATACTTTTACTCTTCGTTCAATGTGGTCAATTACGTCCTGAACATTCACTTTTGTGTTGATACGTGGTCTCATTTTTGTTTTCTTTTTAAGTTTATAATACATCTAGCTATTGACAATATGGATAGAATTTCGCACCCTAAAAAACCGTACATATAAAAATCACGATTCAAATTGTCATCACACATACCTCCAACAGGTATAAAAAACATTGCTATAATTAATAGACTTACTGAAAAAGTTGCTGTTTTCATTTTGATTTAATTTAAGTTAGTGCATAGTAAGGAATCGAACCTTAATTAATCATTTCCAATGACTATGCTATATAACAATTCCACCTCACTATATGTAAGGTGGTCTGTTTGTCTATCTTTGTTTACATTTGTAAATACCTACTTTTGCCCCGTTCAACGTTTGGCTTTCTTACTACAAAGGACGCCCACGCATAGACAGAATAAGTCTTGCGTTCCCTTGTGTGTTGCATCATTAAGTCATTAGCTTAGTTTAGGATTTTAACCTCGTGCAACCCTATGGATAAAAAACACACAAAAAACCACGTCATAACATACCTTTAAATGTTACAATTGTAAACAGTTTTTTTACACTGTTTAATGTATTTTTTTACATATTGATATATAACTCTGTTAGCTACTTACATACTACTTTTAAACGTATCAATACGGCTATTGTAGTACACTTTTGCACCTTTGTATTATATCAAATTGTCAAAGAATAGATTTTAAAATTCATATAGACTTATTCAAAATAGAATAAACCGTAATTTTAAAAACATACTAACTAAAATAAGTTAGCTTTTTAGTCAAAATAGACTAAATTAGAGGCTCGCAAAAATTCAATTTTTATCTTTGTTTATTTGCAACAAAGTAAGCGAGCCTAGTTTGTAAGATTAGTCTTACTTTTTCAATTGTTTATTAACTGCAAGCCCGAGCGCATAAACCGTAAACCTTTGCGAAGCAATACAACGAGGATTTACATTTGCGAGTAAGTTGTCGAAAGTAAGTGCGTTGTTTAAAACATTTATATCGATATTTTTGTAATCAGGATTGATATAAATTTGCTTTTTTAATCTGTTAAGTGCACCCGATAAACTAAAATTTTCTAGTTTGTCTAATTTGTTGCATTCAATTAACGCTTTGTGTAGTGATGGGCTTTTTACCTTTGATACCTTTGATACCTTTGGTTCTACCTTTTTAGTTGGTATTGATAATTTTTTTTGCTCTTCTTTGTTAACTACTTTTAAACTTTTACCGTCATTTTTTTTTGTTGTACTCATAATATATAGTGTTAAGGTTGTTTTTTTGGGGACTGTTCCCCGTTTAATTCTTTGGCAATATTACTATATATATATGATATAACAATGTTTTTTTTAGTTTATTTTTAGTTTATTTTTAGTTTAATTCGTAAAGTATTGATTATCAATTAGTTATAAGGTTAATTTTTTTTAGTGTTTTTTACGTTTTATACTAATATTCTTACGCAAATATTATTTTTTAATTGATTATTTATAGTAATATTCCTACATGAATGTTGTTTATTACTCGTTTAAATAGCTTATTAATAAAGATACATTTGTTTTTTTGTTTAAATAGTATATAAGTTGTTGATTATTAGTTGTTTATAAGTAGTTTAATATTGTAATTTGTTTATGTTACTTTTTTTGTTTGGGGTATAATGTAGCCTTTGAAGTAGTGTAAAATGTATATTTTTGCGGGTTTTTTGCGTGAAACGTACAACAAACAACGCTACAACGTACGGACGGACGGACGGCCGGCCGGCCTTATTACGTATAAAAAAGCCAAAAAAAACGGGTAAAAAGTCTCAAAAGTTGTACCCACCCATCGAAAAAAAAACGGTTTTCCTTTTGGGGGTCGTTGTTGTAATGTGGTATTGTACCCAAACACTATTATTAACTGATATAAAAAAAAGTTTTACCTTTACGCTTGAAATATTTCACACATTTAAAATTTATTATTATGATTTTTAACAAAAAAAATGTAAATCTGTCTAACAGTATTTATCAGCAGAGAGGTTCTAATTACGGACTACACCAAAAAGACGGTATGTTGATTAACAATCGTCCTGATGGCCAAACGGGTATTGCTCAAGCTGCTCAATTTAAGAAGGCTATGAAGAGAGCTGATAAGATTTCTATGATTGCTGATGGAGTGTCTTTAGGAGAGATGCGTTCTGAGATGAGAGAGTCAATATCGTCATTGTAGTGACTGTGATATGGACTAAATTGTTTACACCCATTATAAAGAAAGCTGTTCAAATTAAGTTTTGAGCAGTTTTTTTTTATTTCCGACATTTTAGGAATGTTTTACTGTCGTTATTGCGACAATATTATTTTTGTAACTTCTTGATTATTAACTACTTATTTACTTTATGTCGAAAATGTCGAAAAATAGTAAGTTTTATAGAGAGAAAAAATATAATAAAAGGTAAATATATATATAGAGTAGTAGTAGAAAATTATTGACATTTTCAGCAGTCCCTTTAAATACGGGGAAAAATCGACATTTATATCGACATAACTAAAAAATTCCGACACGAGCTTACAATTGCGCTTACGCTTCACTCTTACGAGTGGATAATTATTGAAAAAACTTTGGAAAAGATAAAGTAATATACTATATTTGCACATAACATTTAAAAATTAAATCAAATGATTGAAAGTCAAGGTTATTCTCCCAAAGATTTGCATTTTGGGGCAGAAGGAAGAAAAAAACTTATTAGTGGGGTTGTGAAAATTGCTAAAGCTGTAAAGAGTACTTTAGGACCGGGAGGAAATACTGTATTGATTGAAAGTCCAAACCACACTCATGGAATCACTGTTACTAAAGACGGTGTTACTGTTGCTAAATCAATTGACCTGTTTGACCCATCTGAGAACATTGCTGTTAGGATGATGAAAGAGGCAGCTGATAAAACTGCTACTTCAGCAGGAGATGGAACGACAACTGCGATTGTTTTGACTGAGGCATTAGTGCTTGGTGGCTTACACCACATCACTGAGGAATTGAACAGAACTGAGGTGTTAAGAGAGATGGTGGACATTAGTAACAAGGTTGTGGATAAGTTGCGAAAACGTAGCAAAAAACTATCCTCTTCAATGTTGGTTGATGTGGCTACAATTTCGGCAAACAATGACCGTGAAATTGGGAAAATAATTTCTGACGTTTACAAGGAAGTTGGTAAGAATGGAATTGTTACAATTGAGAAGAGTCAAAATGACGAGACTTATTCTGAAACTACTATGGGATTGAAAATCGACAGAGGATATTTAAGTCCAATGTTTATCAATGACCAAAAGAAAGATGAATGTGTTTTTGAGGATGTCATGATTATGGTTGCTGATATGGAGATTACAAATATCCTTAGCATTGAGAATATCCTTAAACCAATTGTAAGTGAAGGCAAGAAGCTTTTGATTATTTCTCCTTGTGGTCAGAATTTAATAAATACATTGGCCGCAAATGTAATGAAAGGTCATATAAAAGTTTGTGCTATAGCTCCTCCAAGTTTTGGATACAAACAGCATGAGTTAATGCATGACATTGCAATAAGTGTTGGTGCCACATACTTCAGTGAAAAAACCGGAGATGACTTGAGCATTATAAACTACGGAGACCTTGGACATGCAGCTAAAGTAATAGTTAGTAAGGACCAAACTGTTATAATCAAGTCTGATGCGAAAGCTGATACTAAAGTTGTAGAAGATAGAGTTGCTCAATTGTGGGATGCTCATAAGATGGCTACTAAAAAATTAGATAGAGACTTTTTATTGGAGCGTATTGCTTCGCTAACAGGTGGTATTGGTGTAATATTTGTTGGTGGTCAAACTGACCTTGAGCAAAAAGAGTTGTACGATAGAGTTGACGATGCTGTTTGCGCAGTTAGGTCTGCACTTGAGGAAGGTATTTTGCCCGGAGCAGGAAAAGCTTTATTTGAAGAAGCATTGCTAATTGAGTTTGTAAGTGAAAGCAAAGAACGTGAGGCAGCAGCAGCTATTCTAATTGAGGCACTACAAGCACCTCTTATTCAAATATTGAGCAACGCAGGTCTTAAAGTTCAAGACTACTATAGCGGACCGCTTGTAATTGGAGAAGGATACAATCTTAAAACACGCAAGACAGGAGATTTAGTTCAAATGGGTGTTATTGACCCGTTAAAAGTGACACGCTCTGCATTGCAAAACGCAGTATCGGTTGCCGTTACAATCCTAAGTACAAATGCCACAATCACAATGGCACGTAGTTATGAGATGACTCAAAATTAAAACAACAAAAATATGAAACCAATAGGAAAATATTTAGTCATAAAGACAATTGAAGAAGAAGTAAAAACAGAATCAGGAATTTTACTCACAGGAGAAGACACCAATCAAATGCGATACAAACGTGGTCTTGTTGTTGAGCCGGGAACCGATGTTCTTTTTATTTCTGAAGGAGATGATATTTACTACGATAAAAACCACGGATTCACAATGATTATTAATGATATTCAATACACGATTATTCGTGAGTCTGATGTCGTTGTCGTCTTGTAAAAGCAGTCATTTCTTTAATCATATTACGATATACTTTATCAAAATATGACACATTTTTTAAGAACATTGAGTTCTGAGATAAGCTAACGGGGATTTCTTCCCCGTTTAGTTTTCTATAAATATCCTTACACATATTTACCGCCTTATATGAAAGTTCGTATATAGTCTTTCTTTTTCCTACACGCTTTCTAAATACAGAAATCCACCCATCATTCTGTAGTCTATCAAATCTTTGTGCATTCCAACTTAAAAGTTCGTTAAATTCTTGGAACTTATCTCTGTCAAAATATTTTTCTGAATACAAAAAAAGAATAGTATCAAGCTCTGCTTGTGTTAAACCATGCTTTGATTTAAAGTAGTAACTTATTACTCTCCAAAATTTTAGGTAATCTTCAGGGTATGATTTCATTTGATTAAATTTATTATCTTTGTTGCAAAGTTATTAATTTAAAACACATAAAGATGAGAGGACTTAATGTTAAAAATCAAAGTAAAAAAAATAAAAAGGAATTAAGTCAGCAAGAAAAGAATATTTTAGATGCTACTCAAATGAAAAATATGAGAAATATTTTTAAAAATACTAATTCAGGCAGAGATACTCCATTGGCTCCTACACCTACACCGGCATATGCACAAGGAGTAGTTGTATCTAAAAAAGATGAGAAAAATAACCCTAAAGATTTTAAATATTTAAAAACTAAAAACAAATAAAATGGCAAAAGCAACTCCAAACTTACCTGCATCATCTCGTATGCAAATGCCTAACACCGGTGCCGGTGTTGGAAAAAATTTATCTATCAACCAAAATAGCAAAGGCGCTACAAGCAAAGTAATGTCTTCTACAAAGGGAAAAGGAATGAAAGGAAATAAATCTTGTTATTAACTTTTAAAATAAAAAAAAATGGCAAAGCAAGCAAAAAACGGTTTGAAAGAAACTTCAGAAGTAGTTATTGAAAAGACTCCTGTAGTAAAAGAAGTTACTATTGAAGTGGTTTCTGAAAAAGAAGTAAAATCTACGGGTCATACTACAAGAGCATTTAGATAAGAAATTATGGCCGATAAATCTAAAATGAAATGTAACAAGCCTGTTGCTTCTGATAGAGCAGGCAAGAAAAAAATGGTCAAAGCTTGTTCTAATGGGAAAGAAAAACTTATTCATTTTGGAGCAAAAGGCTATGGAAATAACTATAGTGATGCTGCTCGAAAGAGCTTTAAAGCAAGACATGGATGTGATACTGCAAGTGACAAATTAACTGCTCGTTATTGGTCATGTAAAAAATTGTGGGCCGGACCGGGAGGTTCTACCACTCCAAATCCTAGTAATCGTAAAGGGAAATTCTAAAGGAAAGCAATTTGTAAAGCAACCTAAAAAAATAGCTAAAAAAGTATCAAAATTTAGATAACATGAAAAAAGCAATTAAAAAATCAAAGCAATACGAGTCTAAAGAATCATTGAATGGAAAAATGAAGTTTCTAAAAGGAAATGTCAGTAAATCTCCAAAACAAACAAAGAAAAAGTAAATGACTTCTCAGAAATTTCTAGGTAAAAACCAATTGATAAATAGACTCTCTTCTCAAGTTGGAGATAGAAAAAAAGCAATATCAATACTTCAAAAAAGAAATCATTTAGAAATAGATGGAAAAACTTTTACTGAAGAAGGAATGAAAAGAAATAACATGAGTGCTGCTGAAAGAGCTATAGACAGAGCCTCTAAAAAACTTGGAGAAGACCCTAGTTTATTCATTTACAGTCAATTAAATAACACCGCAAATAAAATAAAAAATTTTTAATACATTTGCTATGCATTACATAAGAACTAAAAGACTTGGGTTTGGAGATGTTGTTGAAAAAATAACAACAGTTACAGGAATTAAAAAAGTAGTTGATGCTATTTCTGAAACCACAGGTGTCCCTTGTGGATGTAAGGAAAGGAAAGAAAAATTAAATAATCCTGAATTATTAATAAATAAAATACTAAATTAAAATGGGATATCAAAAATTACAAGCTCAAAGAGCTATTACAATAGTGCCATCAGATACAGATAATATACCATACATAGGAAATTCAACTAATGAAGAATCTTGTGTTCTTTATGTTGGAACGGGTGGTAGCTTAAGGGTACTTACAGATGGAAATGATGACGTTACATTTTTAAATGTACGAGGAGGTTCTTTTTTACCTGTTCAAATAGTAAGAGTTTTTGCTACAGGAACAGATGCTGATAATATAATAGCTTTGTGGTAATATGATTGATGCTATAGGAATAATAATTGGGGTAGATATGTATGACGAAGTTACTTCATCAGCTTTAGTATTCAGCGTTAAAACAGACAATATTGGGACAAGTGCTGCAAATCAATTTACAATACAAACATCTGGTGCTGGATATGCGTATGATATAAGCACAAGTGATGGCCAAACAATAAATGGTAATATTGGGAATAAAACTATAACATTTCCAACCGCTGGAACTTATGATATAGAAATTACGGGGTTATTTCCACAATTTTATTATAATAATTCTGGAGATAAAGCAAAACTTTTAGATATAAAGATTTTTGGTATATATGGAATAGGAAGCACAGACCAAGCCTTTGCTTTCTATGGCTGTATAAATATGATTATTAGCGCAACAGATATTGGACATTTTGAAAATGTAACTAATTTTGAAAAATGTTGGCAAGGTTGTAATGCCTTAACTTCATTGCCGTTAATTGATACAAGTAGCGGAACAAATTTTAATAGCGCTTGGAGACTTTGTAGAGGTTTATTATCATTCCCTTTACTTAACACCAGTCAAGGAACTACTTTTACTTTTACTTGGGCTGAGGATTCAAAACTGACTTCATTCCCTTTAATTGATACAAGCAACGCTGATGACTTTAGTAACGCTTGGGAAAATTGTAGTGGTTTAACTTCATTCCCTTTAATAAACACAGCTAAAGCGACTAATATTGGAAGTTCTTGGCAAGGTTGTAATGCCTTAACTTCATTCCCGCTAATAGACACAAACAATGTTACTAATTTTATAACTGCTTGGTATAAGTGCAGTTCTTTAACTTCATTTCCTTTAATTTCAGTAAGTAAAGCAGCTATTTTTAATAGCGCTTGGCAAAACTGTAGTTCTTTAACTTCATTCCCTTTAATTGATATGAGTCTAGTGACTAATATTTCAAGCGCTTGGCAAAACTGTAGTTCTTTAACTTCATTTCCTTTACTAGATACTTCAAATAATATATCTTGTAATTCGACTTGGAGAGGTTGTGTTAATTTATTGTCATTTCCAGCAATAGACACGGGTAAAGTTATAACTTTCACCAATGCTTGGTACGACTGTAAAAAATTAACATCGCTACCGTTGCTAAACATGGATAAATCAACTTCATTTAATGGAACTTGGCGAGGCTGCTTGGAATTATCAGATTTTCCATCTAACTCATTTGATGGATGCGTAACTAATAGTTATCCAAATGCATTTTTAATCACAAACCTTTCGGAACAATCGATAGACGGTATTTTAGTATCTATTGATACAAGCGGAACAATTAACGGTTCATTTGCGCAAAGCGGCGGCTCGGTGCCATCTGCAATAGGAATAACTGCAAAAAATAATTTAATATCTAAAGGTTGGACAATAATTACAACATAATTAATATGGCAAACTCAATAATTTACCCAGCAGAAACAACATACTTTATTTGTTACGATAATGATAGGATTGATGTTATGGCTTATGGCTACGTAGAGCCTACTCAACAAATGGAAACTGGGCAACCAATTATGGACACTTACTTAAATGAACAAGAGTGGTTATTAGTATTAATAGAAAGAGGAATTGACCCTTACGCTAAAAAAGAAGAATAAATATGAACCCATCAATATTAACAACACCATAGTGAATATCTATAAATTAAATTACACAAACGAAGAAACTGCAATAATTGATTTAATATCAAAAGGAGTTTATGTAGAAGAAACTTTTAGAGATATAATTTCATTAAATTATGGACAAGGCATTCAAGCGGTTGTTGATATTGGGCAAATAGTAAAAGTACCAGCAACCTACGATGATAATGGAAATATAATAATAGAGCCTATTTATTACGATGGAGTATTCTATGATGTGATGTCTGTACAAGATATTGACTTCGGAACTAATGAGGTACACCCTACTGTATTTGTTCATACATTTGCCGGGCTAGATGAATAATTCAATAAAAATGCAAAATAATTAATTAAATCATTGAAAACTACATAATGAAATATTTAAACTACATATTTTCTTCATTGATACTATTATTTGTTCCTGTTCACGGAATACTTGTAGCAGTAGCAGCATCAATAGTACTTGATACATTTACAGGTATATTTAAAAGCATTAAGCTAGATGGTTGGTCGAGTATCAAAAGCAAAAAATTATCTCATGTTGTGTCGAAAATGTTGTTATATGAAATATGTGTTTTATTTCTTTTTGTTATGGATAAATTTATATTAAACGAGTTTATTGAAAATTATTTTGGGTTTCAATTTATGTTTACAAAAATTTGTGCTATTCTTTTAATATTTATAGAATTAGTTTCAATAAAAGAAAATATTGAGCAAGCTTACAAAATAAAAATATGGGATATGTTGAAAAAAGCATTTTTAAGAGCTAAGGAAGTTAAAGATAACATTGAAAATTTAAAATAATGAAATTATTACTTAAAAGATTACATAGAACAGATAACTCAACAATAGGAGAACTATACGTTGACGGTAAGTTTGAATGCTACACACTTGAAGATAAAGAGCGTGAAGTAAAGATTAAATCAGAAACAGCTATTTCAAAAGGAGTTTATAAAGTAATAATTAATAAATCTAATAGATTTAAAAGATTGTTGCCTTTATTGCTTAACGTACCTGATTTTGAAGGTGTGCGTATTCATAGCGGAAACACTAATCATGACACTGAAGGTTGCATTTTAGTTGGGGTGACTCGTTCAAAAGATTTTATAGGAAAAAGTAGAGTTGCTTTTCAAAAACTATTTACAAAAATGCAGTCGGCAAAAGAAATAACTTTGACTATTGAATAATGAAAAAAATACTAATACTTTTATTTCTTATTCTAGCTTCTTGCGGAGCTGCACGAAAAGTGGATGTAGATAAAGTAAGTTCTGTTATTAAAGCGGATAGTAGCGCTATTACTAAAAAAGAAACTTTAATAACTCAAGATAATTACATTAGTACTATAATAGATACAGATGAATTGGAAATAGTCCCAATAGATACTACTAAATCTATGCAGGTTGATGGCAAGACCTACAAAAACGTAAAGCTAAGACACAAAAAAACAAAAAAGGTCTTAGTAGATACCACTAAAATAAAAGTTGCTGAAAAAGCCTTAATTAAGGTAAATGTAAAAAAAGACATAGAAGTAAAATCCAATAAAAAAGAAATTGATAAAAAATCTAACTATTCAATTTATGTCTTGTGGTTTTCTATTTTACTAATAATTGCATCGGCATTTTATGCGTATAAGAAAATTAACAAACCATTATTTTAAAATTCATATATTTGTACAATTAATAATTAAATAAAACTAAATTAAAATGGAAAATCAAAAAGCAACACAAGAAGAGATTGCAAAAATTCAAGAAATGAATGTAAAATTCAATCAAGCTAAATCAGCTATAGCAGATTGTGAATTGCAAAAAAATAGTATTTTCAAACATCTTGAAGAACTTAAAATGGAGTTTGGTATCTATGAAAAACATTTGATAGAAAAATACGGAGAGAACTCTGTTATAAATATACAGACAGGAGAAGTAAAACTAAAATAAACATATTATGACACCGGGAAAATTTATTGGAACATTATTCCATTCAAGAGATGCAATGCACATCGCACACCTTCAAACAACATCGTTTGCGGAGCACAAAGCATTAAATGGATATTATGATTCAATACTTGATTTAACCGATGGCTTTACAGAGGCTTATTTTGGTCAAAATAAAAGAGTAGAGATAGTTATACCTGAAGTAAAAGTTATGGACTCAACATCTCATTTAAGAGAATTGTTATCTATACTAAATACAGAGAGAAATAATTATTCTTCTGAATTACAAAACATCATTGATGAAATGCTTACATTAGTTGATAAAACTTTATATTTATTAACTTTAAATTAAAATATTGTGGCTAAAATAAGTACATATTCATTTGCTACTCCTCCTACATTAGGGAGTTATGTTATTGGCACACTTGATGTAAATTCTAAAGACACAAAAAACTTTAGAATATCAGACGTTCTTGCCCTTAGTGGCGAAGGATTATTTGTTCCATATACAGGGGCAACAGGAAATGTTAACTTAGGAAGCAACTCAATTACTGCAAATCAATTTATTAAATTAGGTGGAACTTCTGCTCAATTTTTAAAGGCAGATGGTTCTACAGATAATAACATATATGTTACCTCTATAGCGTTACAGGATTATGTTCCATATACCGGAGCTACGGGAGATGTTGATTTATATACACATAGCATCACTGCAAATTCATTTATTAAGTTAAGCGGAACCTCTGCTCAATTTTTAAAAGCAGATGGTTCTACTGACAGCAATTCATACCTTACTTTGTCTTCAGCATCAGCTACTTACGTTCCTTATACAGGAGCGACTGAAGACATATCTTTAGGAATAAGGTCATTAAGTGGATTTGATATCACTGCAAGTAATAGTTTAAATGCAAATGGACCAATAAAAGTATCAGGTAATGCAGGAACTATAGGTCAAATATTAGTGTCACAAGGTTCGGGAGGAGCCCCTGCTTGGCAAAATCACGATACTAATTATAACTATGGTGTTTTTGCTCAAACAGCATTAAGTAGTATTGTAACATATGCTACCGGAGAACAAAGTATAGTTGGAACAGGAGTAGGTTCATTATCAGTTCCTGCAAATACATTTAAAGTAGGAGATAGTTTTGCCGTAAAAATGTGTGGTCCTATTAGCTGTAGTAACAATCAAGATTTAAGAATTAGAGTAAGAACAAATGGAATATTATTAATAGATACAGGTGTTGTTATTATGCCTACTACTACTAATAAGGTTTATGATTTAATTTTAGACTTTACAGTTACAAAATTGGGAATAAATGGAATAGGAGAGTTATTTGCAAATGGAGCGTTTACTTATAATAAAGATGCTAGTAATTCTCTTGAAGGAGTAAATATTGGGCTAATAAATAATACTACTTTTAATACTGAAATAATAAACACTCTAACTATTACAGCAGAATGGATTGGAACCAATGCTTTAAACGCAATACAATCTCAAAATTTTACACTTACTAAAATATTTTAAAAATGGCTAAGATAAGCACATACGAAGATGTTATTGACCCTAAGTTAGACGATAAACTTATAGGAACAAGTGTAGGTCCTAGTGAGGATGGGAAGTTTGAAGACGTTACTTATAATTTTACTCTTGGTCAATTATTAAATTTATTTACTTCCGGTTTAAGTGGAGGACAAACTTTACAGCAAGTTGTAGATGAAGGCAATACTATTGTTCTTCAAACAAATGTAGAAAAAGGCATTGAGATAACTCTTGCTAATTTACCAACTGTTTATCAAAATGGAGTATTAGTTACAATTCCAAATCAAACAGGAAGCCCATACCCGGATTTTAGAGCATCCCCTGATGCTTACTCGGCAAAAATATATGGGCAAAGCCCTAGTGAATTATTGGGATTCGTTGGCGGCTTTTCTGTTGAAGCAGAGGGATTAGATAATATTGGATTCTTTGGCGAATTAAAAGATAACGCAGGAAGTTCAGTAGGCTCTTTATTTTATAGTAGAGATGCTCACGATGGAGATTTTTACAGAGCAGTAAAATACATATTAGGCGGCGGAACAACTGTTTTTAAGGTAGCGAATAATGGTTCTATCTTTTCCGTTGTAGATGCAGATATAAGCGGCTTAACCATAGGAAAAGGCGGCGGTAATATTTCTGACAACACGGCTATTGGACGAGCAGCTTTGCGTAACAATACATCAGGAAACTCTAGTACAGCCATCGGATACGAGGCCTTAAACTACAATACAACAGGAAGCGATAACGTAGCTAATGGATATAGGTCTTTATATTCTAATACAACAGGCAGCGGAAACGTAGGGCTAGGCCTTGAAACGCTGTACTCAAATACATCTGCCAATGCTAATACAGCAATTGGATACTTAACTTTAAGAGATAACGTATTAGGGAGTAGTGGCACCGCCGTGGGGGGGAGGGCGTTGGAAAACAATATAATAGGTAATAGTAACGTTTCAATTGGAGCCGCGTCAATGCAGTTCAATACTACCGGAGGGGCTAACACAGCTGTGGGC
>Ga0070747_1000933_pt1 | contig 14419 bp, 12 predicted proteins | sample VirMetDEL_Mar_31_FD_77321 | JGI IMG/M metagenome (GOLD analysis project Ga0070747, IMG submission 77321) | Aqueous microbial communities from the Delaware River and Bay under freshwater to marine salinity gradient to study organic matter... | ecosystem: Environmental > Aquatic > Marine > Coastal...
CATGTTCTTCCAAGGTGCGTAGCAGGTTGGCGTCGGCCTGGCGCAGCGGCACCGCGAGGTACTCCAGTGGCACGATCAAGGCATTGCAGCTCTGCTCGAAGCGAATCGGGCAATCGAAAATCGCCTGGTATTCCTCAATTGCTGCGCCTTCAGGTTGGGCATGCTCGAACCAGACTTCCTCGGGTGAGCGGTCCATATCCGCAATCCAGCGTGCATACAGCAGCCAGGACGCCAGCACGTTTTCCACCATATGCCGGCGGATCGGTTCGGCCTGGTGGCGACAGCTCCAGATCAGTTTGACCTGCTCGCTAGCGGCCTCGACTCGGCTAACGCCCATGTCGCCCACCAGTTTTTCATAGGGCACGATGCGGCTCATGGCCTCGCCCAGGGTGGCGCAATTCATGGTGATGTAACCCAGCACACTCCAGGAACCCGGCTGCACAAAACGCGCGCAATGCAGGCCGAACAATGGGTCATCAGACGCCTTTAGCAGGTGTGCAAGTAAGCGCTCGTGGGTTTCGCTGGGGATGCGCTTGCCATTGTCGGTCAGGTCTTCAGCCTTGAGCCCGGCGGCGCTCAAGGCCTGGTCAATATCCAGACCCAGTTGTTCGGCGTGGCGCAAATACTTGAGCAAGGCAGGGACTGAGGTGTAGCCGAGATTGTCGGTCATCTTCTTATTCTGAATGTCTTGATTGGCGATAGCGCCTGGCTTGATTCGACAGTGACGCATCGAAGCGGCCAGCTAGTATAGGCAGCCATTGAGGGTGACTGAAATATCCGGGAGAAACACATGCGACGTTGGAATGGCTGGGGTGATGAAGCAACAGTGGTGGAACTGCCGGCCCATGGCGAGGCTTTTCTTGCTGAGTTGGTCGGGCCGGGCCAGCTGCTTGCCGATGCCAGTCTGGAGCAAGTGGTAGCCCAAGTGCCAGCCTCGCGTTTACAGGCTCATCCGCTTATCAGTCTGGACGCCGAAGATCGTGTGCGTCATGCCCGTGGTCAGAGCTTGCCGGACTGGTTGGCCATGCGCTCGGGTGATTTTGGTGTGTTCCCTGATGGTGTGGCCTACCCGGAAAGTGCCGCGCAGATTGGCGAACTGTTGGCCTGGGCCTGTGCGCAGGACTTGATCGTGATTCCCTACGGCGGTGGTACCTCGGTGGCCGGGCACATCAACCCGCAAGCGAGCGGCAAGCCGGTGCTGACCTTGTCGCTGGAACGCATGACCAAGCTGGTCGAGATTGATCACGCCAGCCTGATCGCCACCTTCGAGCCCGGCGCCAACGGCCCGCAAGTGGAAAGCCAGCTGCGCGCCCAGGGTTATACCCTTGGCCACTTTCCGCAGTCCTGGGAGTTGTCGACCCTCGGTGGTTGGGTCGCCAGCCGTTCCAGCGGTCAGCAGTCATTACGTTACGGCCGTATTGAGCAGTTGTTCGCCGGCGGCAAGGTTGAAACCTTCGCCGGCACCCTGGAGATTCCGACCTTCCCGGCATCCGCTGCTGGGCCAGATTTGCGAGAAGTGCTGATGGGCTCGGAAGGGCGTTTTGGCATTATCTCCGAGGTCAAAGTACGCATCACCCGACTGGCCGAGCAAGAGAGTTTCTACGCGGTGTTCCTGCCTAATTGGCAGCAGGCCTTGGAGGCCATTCGCAACCTGGCGCAGGCGCGGGTGCCGCTGTCGATGCTGCGCTTGTCCAATGCCATTGAAACCAAAACCCAGTTGGCCCTGGCTGGCCATCCACAGCAAATTGCCTGGCTGGAAAAGTACCTGGCTCTGCGCGGCGCCCGCGAGGGCAAATGCATGTTGACCTTCGGCGTCACCGGCAGCCGTACGCAGAACGCTGCTTCGCTGAGGCAGGCCAAGAAATTGCTCAAAGGCTTTGGCGGCATTTTTACCGGTACGTTGCTCGGTAAAAAGTGGGCAGAGAACCGCTTTCGCTTCCCATATTTGCGCCATGGTCTGTGGGCCGCCGGTTACGCGGTGGACACTCTGGAAACCGCCACTGACTGGAGCAATGTCGACAACCTGTTGAATAAGCTCGAAGCCAGCCTGCGCAATGGCCTGAGTGAAGAGGGCGAGCAGGTACACGTGTTTACACACCTGTCGCATGTTTATAACGAAGGCTCGAGCATCTACACCACCTACGTGTTTCGTCCTGGCAGCGACTACAGCGAGGCCATGGCGCGCTGGCAGAAGCTCAAGCATGCCGCCTGCCTGACCATCGCCGAGAACCGCGGCACCATCAGCCACCAGCATGGCGTCGGTCGCGATCACGCGCCGTACTTGGCGGTGGAAAAGGGCGAGCTGGGCATGGCTGCACTCAAAAGCCTGGCGGGGCACTTCGACCCTGAACAGCGTCTGGCGCCCGGCGTGTTGTTGCAGGATTGATGATGACTAACTGGAACGCCGCCTGGCGCGAACAGGCATTGCCTGAACTGGCAGAACGCGACTGGGATTTGATCGTGGTCGGCGGTGGCATCAGTGGCGCCGGCATTTTGCGTGAAGCGGCGCGGCGTGGCTGGAAATGCCTGTTGTTGGAGCAGCGTGATTTTGCCTGGGGCACCTCCAGTCGCTCGTCAAAGATGGTGCACGGCGGCCTACGCTATATCGCCAAGGGCCAGTTTGGCCTGACCCGCGACTCAGTGCGCGAGCGTCAGCGTCTGCTCCAAGAAGCGCCGGGCTTGGTCGATCCGCTGAGCTTTATCATGGGGCATTACCGCGGCGGTTTTCCTGGCCCCAAAGTATTTGGCAGCCTGCTGGCGGTGTATGACGCCCTGGCCGGCAAGCGCAATCATTTGTTCTATTCCTTGCAGCAATTGCGCTACCTGGCGCCTGGTCTGAAAGAAGACGGGTTGTTAGGCGGCACGCGGTTTTTCGACGCAGTGACCGATGACGCCCGTTTGGTCCAGCGGGTCCTCGGTGAGGCGCGTAGTGAGGGCGGCGAAGCACTCAACGGTATGCGCGTGGCCGAGTTACTGCGAGAGGACGGCCGAGTGACCGGGCTGCTCGCCAAGGATGTTGAAACCGGGCTGCGCTACGGTTTCAAGGCCCGTGTGGTGGTGCAGGCCACTGGCGTATGGGCCGATCAATTGCGCCGCAAAACGGGCCTGGAACATATTCGCCCGCTGCGCGGCAGCCACTTGCTGTTGCCCGCTTGGCGTTTGCCGGTGGCGCATGCCTTCAGCTTTATGCACGGCGCGGACAAACGACCGGTATTTGTTTTCCCCTGGGAAGGTGCGACGGTGATCGGCACCACTGATCTCGACCATTCAGCGCCGCTGAGTGAGGAGGCGCGGATCAGTCCTGAAGAAGTCGATTACCTATTGGCTGCCTGCGCTCAGCAGTTCCCAGCCGCAGCAATCAAAGCGGCGGATGTGCTGTCGACCTGGGCCGGTGTACGCCCAGTGGTCAGTGATGGCGTGGCAGGGCGCAAACCTTCGGATGAAAAGCGCGAGCATGCGCTGTGGATTGAGCCGGGCTGCGTGACCTTGGCTGGCGGCAAGCTGACGACCTTCCGCTTGCTGGCGTTGGAGGTGCTGCACGCTTGCGCGCCTATGATTGGGCGTAGCGTGGCAGACCATGGCGCCGCCACGTTTGCGGCGGTCACTAATCCGCCCATGGCGCAATTAAGTCCCGCGCAGCAAAAGCGTTTGGCCGGTCGTCATGGCCGCGCGCTGCCGCAGTTGCTGGCGCTGGTTGAACAGCTTGGCAGCGAGACTGTGGTGGGCACTAACACGCTGTGGGCCGAACTGGCTTTTGCGGCCGAGCAGGAGCTGGTGCTGCATCTAGATGACCTGTTGCTACGGCGCACTCGCCTAGGCCTGTTGTTGGCAAGCGGCGCTGCCGCCGAACTGCCACGTATACGCGCGCTGTGCCAAGCCCGGTTGGGCTGGGATGATGCACGCTGGCAGCAGGAAGAGCAGCGTTATCTGGCGTTATGGCAGCAGTGCTACAGCTTGCCGGTAGAAAAGTGATGAATAGAAAGGACAGTGCCTTGAATGAGCAAAGCTATCTACTGGCCATCGACAACGGCACCCAAAGCATTCGCGCGTTGCTGTTCGATCTGCAGGGCAATCTGCTCGCCAAGGGCAAAGTCGAGCTTGAAGCGTATTACGCCACTCAGCCTGGCTGGGCTGAGCAGGACCCGGAGTATTACTGGACCAGCCTGGGCCAGGCCTGTGCACAGCTCTGGCAACAAGTGGATATCGACCGGCGCTTGATCAAGGGTGTGGCGTTGACCACCCAGCGCGGCAGCGTGATCAATGTCGACGAACAAGGTCAGCCGCTGCGCCCAGCGATGCTCTGGCTGGATCAGCGCCAGGCCGAAGTGCGTGAGCCGATCAAGGGGCCGTGGGGCTGGCTGTTCAAGCTGGCCGGGCTGCAGGGCACGGTGGATCACTTTCGCGCCCAGGCCGAGGTCAATTGGATCGCGCAGAACCAGCCGCAAATTTGGGCCAAGACGCACAAGGTGCTGCTGCTCTCGGGCTTTCTCACCCATCGCCTGTGTGGGAAGTTTGTTGATTCCTTGACCAGTTGCGTGGCCTATCTGCCGTTCGATTACAAACGCCTGCAATGGGCCAAACCCAGCGACTGGAAATGGCAGGCCATCCCCGTGCGCCGTGAACAGTTGCCGGAGCTGTGCAAGCCCGGAGAATTGCTCGGCCATATCAGCGCCGAAGCCAGTCGCCATACCGGTATTCCCGAAGGGCTGCCGCTGATTGCGGCGGGTGCGGACAAAGCTTGTGAAGTGCTCGGCGCGGGCGGCGTTGAGCCGTCCACTGCCTGTTTGTCATATGGCACCACGGCAACGATCAACACCACCCGCAGCCGCTATCTGGAAACCGTGCCGCTGATCCCGCCTTACCCCTCAGCCATTCCCGATCATTTCAATACCGAGGTAATGATTTACCGCGGCTTCTGGATGGTTAGCTGGTTCAAGCAAGAGTTCGGCCTGCGTGAGACGCAGCGGGCCGATGCGTTGGGCGTTGAGCCCGAGGCGCTGTTTGATGAGCTGGTTAACAGCGTGCCAGCCGGGTCCATGGGGCTGATGCTGCAGCCGTATTGGTCGCCGGGTATCCGCGAGCCGGGCCTGGAGGCCAAGGGCTCGATCATCGGTTTTGGCGATGTGCACACCCGGGCGCATATCTATCGGGCGATTCTGGAAGGGTTGGCCTACGCCTTGCGCCAAGGCAAAGAGAAAATCGAGAAACGCTCGGGCACAAAAATCACCCGTTTGCGCGTTTCTGGTGGTGGTTCGCAGAGTGATGCGGCAATGCAACTCACGGCCGATATTTTTGGCCTGCCAGCCGAGCGCCCGCACCTGTATGAGACCAGCGGTTTGGGCGCAGCGATTAATTGTGCGGTAGGGCTGGGTCTATACCCGGATTACCCCACAGCCATTGCCGCCATGACCCGCGTCGGCCAGGTGTTTGTGCCTAATCCAGAGGCGCAACGCACCTATCAGCAGCTGTACACGCAGGTCTATCAGCGCATGTACAAACAGCTTAAGCCTTTGTATCAGAGCATTCGCAAAATCACCGGCTACCCGGCCTAAACCGCTAACAGGTCAGTCGTCTATATCAACGATGCCGTGGCGCACTGCATACAGCACCAAGCCAGCCACATCATGAATGTCCAGGCGTTTCATGATTTGCGCTCGGTGCGCTTCAACTGTTTTCACGCTGAGGCCAAGCCCCAAGGCGATGGAACGGGTTGATTCACATCGAGCGATTAAACGCAGAATTTCCAGCTGGCGTTGGGTGAGTTCATGGTCTGGCTTGCTGCGGGTCACTGCTTGCTGGATAACCGGCCACATCACCGCCGAACTGAGGTAGTGGTTCCCCCGGCTAATGGCTGTAAGTGCCAGAGGTAGTTCATCGAGGGTGGCATCTTTCAGCAGGTAGCCGTCAGCCCCTTTTTGCAGGGCATCAAGCACCACATCGGCCTCGCTGTGCATAGAAAGCATCAAGACCTTAATGTGCGGTGAGTCGCGTTTGAACACCTGCAGGGCATCGATACCGCTGACGTTCTTCATCGTGATATCCAGCAGTACGATATCCGGGTTCAGCTTACCCGCCATAGCAATGGCTTGGCTGCCGTCTTCGGCTTCCCCCACTACCGAGAAGCCGTCGATATGCTCGACCATCATGCGCACCCCCGCTCGTATCAGCGCATGATCATCGGCAAGCAGTAAGCTGTGGTCCATAGCGATGTCCTTTATCGTAAGGTTTCCAAGGTCGTTAATGCACCTCGGTTGGCGGCGCAACCGTCATTCATTGACGGAAGACAGCAAGGCCGCAGAAGGGATGCCTCTTGAGTTATTGGTTGATTTTTAGGTTAGGTGCTATTTGTCAGCGCCGCAAAGACGCATCCATTCTAAGCCCAGCAGTTTTTCTCACTTGGGCGCATAGGTTCGGGTCAGCGACTGGGAGTGGCTAACGGCTTATTGATGAATTGTTCTGCGCCCTAACGGGCTTTTGCAGACAAATCGCTGCGGGCATACTGGGTGATCAGTGCCGCTATGTTCCCGAGCGATACACTGCGTTGGGCCGCGCCAAGGTTTAACGCTTCTATGGGCATGCCAAAGACCACGCAACTGGCTTCGTCTTGCGCCACAGTTTTGCCTCCTGCCTCACGCATGGTTAGCAAGCCACGGGCACCATCATCACCCATACCGGTCATGATAACGCCCAAGGCATTGGCTCCAGCCTGTTGCGCCACGGAGCGGAACAGTACGTCGACTGAGGGCTTATGCCGGTTGATCGGCGGGCCATCCAGGATTTCAACACAGTACTGCGCGCCGTTTCGCTTGAGCTGCATATGCCGGCCGCCCGGAGCAACTAAAGCCAGCCCAGGATGAACCCGGTCAAGATGACGTGCTTCGCGCACTTCAATCTGGCAGAGGCTGTTTAGGCGTTGGGCAAAGGCTGCGGTAAATTTTTCAGGCATGTGCTGAACAATGACAATGCCCGGTGAGTCGGTTGGGAGCTGGCGCAAAACCAGCTCTAAGGCCTGGGTGCCGCCGGTGGAGGTGCCCAGCGCGACAATTCGTTCGGTGGTGGTAAATAGCGGCGTCGCGGGTGGCGGGCTTGGTTCCGGGCGCTGCAGCTTTGCCGTTGGGTCTGGTAACGCACGGGGGTGACTGCGTGCGGCGATCTCGATCTGCCGGATAAGCTCTGCTGATAGCGCGTGTAAGCTGTCCTTTAACCCCACTTGGGCTTTGGTGAAAACACCCACGGCGCCAGCCGCTAAGGCTTCCAGGGTAATCGGCGCACCCGCTTCAGTGAGTGTTGAGCAAATTAGCGTGGGCGTTGGCCGCTCGCTCATGATTTTGCGCAGGAAGGTCAGTCCGTCCATGCGGGGCATTTCCACATCCAATACCAATACATCCGGCCAATCGCGCTGCATCTTTTCCAGGGCAAAGAGCGGATCAGCAGCCTGACCAATTACTTGGATGCCCGGATGGCTTTGCAGGCAGGCGCTAAGCACCTGGCGCACCAGGGCTGAGTCGTCAACGATGAACACCTTGATCATTCGCGTATCCTCAACTGGTTACAGTCTTGCAGGTCCTTACAAGTGATTTTGCCAGTGCGTGCATCAAGGGACAGACGCCTGTAGCTCCCCCCCAGCGCTTGCTGGTCAATGCGCCAGCCCAGCAACTCAAACTGCTCGCAGGAAAAACTTACATTCTTGGCGGCAACATTAAGGTTGCTTCCACGCTTGGATTCCATTTGTGTCCCCCCCCCGAATAACCCCTTGAGGTACTCGCTGGGTTGGGTGCCCAAACGTGCCATGTCGGCTTGTAACTGGTTAAAGACAGCCTCGCCGTAGTGGGTGTCCTGGGGATCGAAGCGTTGCCCGCGTGGCAGTAAAAAGTGGGTCAACGCCGCCAACTGCAAGCGCGGGTGCCAGAGTGTGACGGCCACGCAGGAGCCCAGCAGGGTCAGCAAATTGCCATCGTATTGACCAAAAAAGTAATCGCCCGGCATAAGAAATTGCTGATTACTCATCGGGTTTGATACACCGAAGGGGCCAAGGTACGAATGGGTAAATCAAGGCCATGCAGACTTTCGGCATGACCGATGAACAGCATGCCCTCCGGACGCAGCTGCTCAAGTATGCGGGCGACAATGCTGCGTTTATCCTCAGGCGAAAAATAGATGAGGACGTTGCGCAGGAAAATCACATCGTACTGGCCGATATCCGCCGGTAATGGACGCATCAGATTGACCTCCCGGGTTGTTACCCGGTTGCGCAATTCAGGCTCAACGCGAAATTGCCCTTCATAGTCACCGACACCACGGCGGCAATAGCGCTTAAGCCAGCCGGGGGTAAATGTCTTGGCTTCATCCATGGGATAAATCGCCTCGCGCGCCTTTTCCAGCATGCGCTGGCTGAGGTCGCTGGCCAGGATCGACCAGTCTTTAGTGCGCGCATGTTCGGCCATCACCATGGCCAGGCTGTAGGCTTCTTCTCCAGATGAGCAGGCTGCACTCCATAGGCGCACTTGGCCCTGACGTGTGGCCAGCCAGCGCAATAAGAAGGCGAAATGTTGCGGTTCGCGGAAAAAGAATGTCTCGTTAGTAGTGAGTAGGTCGATGACCAGTCGACGTTCTTCAACGTGCTGCTTGTTGTTGAGCAGCGCCATGTACTCGCTGTAACTGGACAGGCCCAGTACGCGCAGGCGGCGCAACAAGCGCCCGGCCATTAATGGTCGCTTGTGCTCGGTCATGTGAATGCCGGAGGCCTCGACCATGAGTTGCTGCAATTGCTGAAACTCGCGGTCGCCGAGAATAGGTAGGCTGGCTACGGTCACTTCAGTTTGCCCGCGCCACAGCACGGTTGAGTTCGAGGATGTCTTCCAGTGAGAGCACCCGTCGTACATCGAGCATGATGGTGAAACCGCGCTCGTCGCGGGCCATGCCGGCAATAAAGTCGGTGCGAATGCCCGCGCCGAAGGTCGGCGCGGTTTCGACGTCCGCTGCTTCTATGTCCAGCACCGCATCCACCGCATCGACCACCAGGCCGATGCGTTGCTGCTGCTCATTGAGATCCAGTTCAATGATGATGATGCAGGTCCGTTTGCTGGGTTGTGTCAGTTCTGCACCCAGGCGCGCAGCCAGGTCCAACACCGGCACAACATTGCCGCGCAGGTTGATAACCCCATGGATGCAGGCGGGCATCATCGGCACTGTGGTGATCTGGCCGTATTCAATAATCTCTCTGACCAGTTCGATCGGCAGCGCATAGCGAGCTTTACGCACCCGAAAGGAGAGATGCTGCACGCTGGTAGGCGTGCTCTCGCTATTTATAACTTGAGGCAGGTTCATGGACGAACTCCTCAGTGGAAATTAACGAACTGGCTGTCATCGACCATGCCACTGCCGGACGAGTCCCCACGAATTATGCGGTTTTGGCGCTGTGGCATATTGTGCGTAGTTTCGTGCGAACTTTTGCTCGCGTGATTGGCCTTGGCCTTGGCTTTTTCATCGAGGCGGAAGTAGCTGATCAACTCCAGCAGCTGCGAAGCCTGGGCGTTCATTTCCTCAGAGGTGGCGGCCAGCTCTTCAGAGGCAGAGGCGTTCTGCTGGGTGATCTGATTCATCTGACCCATGGCAATGTTGATCTGCGTGGCGCCTGTGCTCTGCTCTTGCGAGGCTGCCGTGATTTCCTGTACCAGGTCAGAGGTTTTCTGAATATTTGGCACGATGGCATCGAGCAACTTGCCGGCCTGTTCGGCCAAGTGCACGCTGTTGCCGGCTACGCCGCCGATTTCTTGAGCGGCTACTTGGCTACGTTCGGCCAGTTTGCGCACCTCTGCAGCCACCACGGCAAATCCTTTGCCGTGATCGCCAGCGCGGGCGGCTTCGATGGCGGCGTTCAGGGCCAGCAGGTTGGTTTGGTAGGCAATGTCGTCGATGATGCCGATCTTGTCAGCGATCTGCTTCATGGCCAAGACCATTTCTTGTACGGCGCGCCCCCCTTCGACCGCGTCCCCTGCGGCCTTACCGGCGATACCGTCGGTGACTTTAGCGCTCTCGGTATTCTGGGTAATCGAGGCGGACATCTGCTCAACCGAAGCGCTGGTTTCCTCGACGCTGGCAGCTTGCTCGCTGGCCGCCTGGCTGAGCGATTGCGAAGTAGCGCTGACTTCTTCAGACGCCGAGGACAGCGAATCGGCGGCGCTACGCACATCACCCATGATCGAGCGTAGGCGCTCGGTCATATGCTTCATGGATGCGAGCAACTTACCGGTTTCGTCTTTACGATCGACCAGTACCTCGATGCCAAGGTCACCTGCGGCCAAGCTGTCGGCCACGCTGACCGCGCGGTTGAGTGGACGGGTGATACTGCGGGTGACAAAAAAGGCGATCAGAGCCGACATCACCAAAGCAGCCAGGCTGATGGCCATGATCGAGTTGAAGGCGTTCTGATAAATATCATCGGTTTCTTTGCCAGCGGCATTCATCATGCCGCTCTGCAGGTCGATGTATTTCTGCAAAGAGAGCTGGGCGCGATTAATCGAGGGACGCAGGTCAGAAACCATAAACTGCACGGCTTCTTCGCGGTCGCTACTGTTCAGATCAATGGTCTTTTTCAGCGCCACGAGCATGGCATCTCGGTTCACGGTGAATTCTGACATGATCGCCTTGCCTTGCTCATTGAGCTGCATGGCAAGGATCTGCTGCAGTTTTTCGTCGAGGTCTGCCGCGTGCTCGTAGGCGATTTTGGTGTCTTCGGCGGCACTAACTGGGTCAGTAATTGCTACTGTGGTGTAGGCGCGACGGGCAATGCTGTGCAAGTCACCGATCATTTTGAAGCCGATTTCGGCGCGTGGCCAACGGGTACCAACCACCTCGTTAATCGAGTTGTTGATGGCTGAGGTCTCGCGGATGCCAAGCACGCCTATCAGGCCCAGCAGGACCGTAAGCAGGCCAAAACCAATGCCAAGACGCACACCAATTTTCATATTGCTAAAGAAGTTCATACTGAGATTTCTCCATGTTTGCCGCTGGTGTCCTGGCGTTGCTGGCCCATACGGGATTCGGCTGCACTCGCTTCGACGTGGTTTTGCAGATCACGGAACAGGCTTGGGATATCCAGGATCAGGGCAACTTGCCCGGTGCCCAGAATGGTGGAGCCACCGATTCCTTGTAGGTGCTGGAACAGGGGGGCGAGGGGCTTGATAACGGTTTGCAGTTCGCCGTGGAGGTGGTCGACGATTAAGCCAATCTGCTGGCGACCATGGTTAACGACCACTATGTTGCGGCGCTTGCTGGAGCTGGGCGGCAGGCAAAAATGCGCGGCCAGAGACAGGCACGGCAATGGCTTGCCGCGCAGGTTTAAGTAGCCGTAGGTTCCATCGAGCTGGGCATCGTCCTGCTCAATGCACTCGGTGACCATATCAAGCGGAATGACGAAGTTCTCATCGCCCAGGCTGACCAGAAAGCCGTCGATAATGGCCAGTGTTAGCGGCAGGCGAACACGAAAGGTACTGCCATGTCCTAGGCGTGACTCGATTTCGATATTGCCGCGCAGCGCATCGATGGTGCTGCGTACCACGTCCATGCCGACACCGCGGCCGGACAGGTCGGACACGCTGTCGGCGGTGGAGAAGCCGGCGGCGAAGATCAGCGCGTGGATATCGGCTTCGTCGAGATTGGCCTGGGCATCGATAAGGCCACGGGCTATGGCTTTCTCACGGATTTTGGCGGTATTCAGGCCTGCACCGTCATCGCCGACTTCGATGACGATCATCCCCGACTCGTGATAAGCATTGAGGCGTAACAGGCCTTCGCGGCTTTTACCGGCCAACTGGCGCTCTTCGCCGGATTCAATGCCATGGTCGATGGCATTGCGCACCAGGTGGGTGAGGGGATCGGCTAACTTGTCGATCACCGACTTGTCCAGTTCAGTCTCTGCGCCACGGATTTCCAGGCGGATCTCTTTGCCGAGCTGCTGGCTGACATCGCGCACCACCCGGTGGAAGCGACTGAAAGTGTCACCAATTTCGATCATGCGCAGCTTGAGGGCGGCCTCACGAATTTGCTCGACATGCTGGTTGACGGTCTGAGTCGACTCAATGCAACCCTCATCGCCGTGGGAGCGAGCACGCAACTGAGCACCGGCAGCGCTGATCACCAGCTCGCCGACAAGGTTGATCAGTTCATCAAGCTTGTGTGCCGCTACCCGAATCTGGCTGCTTTCATGGCTGCGTTTATCGCGCGCAGCCTGCTGTTTGTTCAGCGCAGCATTGACCGCCTGCGGCGGTACTATGCCTTCATCTATCAGCAAGGTGCCGATGGGCGGCTTGGGCTCGGTTGTTTGCGTCTGCTGTAACGCCAGGCCGGTGGCCAGTTCCAGTTCCGTTAGCAGGCCACTGGCAACCAGGATTTGGCCGATGCGCTCTTCGTTTTCTGGGAGCTCATGGATCAGCTGGATGTAGTCGTTTACAACGCTGTCCGGCGGCAGAATACGCAGGGTGCAAAAGTCGTGAATAAACTCAAATACGTCTTCGATTTCGGTTTTGCTGGCGGCGCTGTACAGATCAATCTCTAAGCCCAGGTAGCAGCGTTCCGGGTCCATTTCCATCAGGCTGGGCAGCGCCTCGTTGACCACCTGCAACTGGTTGATATCACCTAGGCGTGCCAGGTAGCGCAGGAACGCGGCTGGGTCAAAACCGTTGCGCAGCAGTTCAGCATGGAAGCGCAGGGAGATATGCCACGTACCGTCGCCACTGCTGCGACTAACTTTTTCTAACTGGCCACGTGGCAAACTTTCTGAGGCCTGAAGGCCCTGGCTTTCTATGGGCGCGGCATGAACCCCATGCTTGGCCAGTGCGCTCACCAGTTCATTCTGATGGGCGACATCAACCTGCAGAGCGCCACTGTCGACATCGATCAGTTCAACCATCGAACCGATTTCATCAAGGCAGCGCAGCATCAGTGAGATCAGCGCTGAGGACAGCTTGGCTTCACCATCGCGCACGGCCATTAGCAGGTTTTCTAGGTGGTGGGTGAAATTCACCAGTGGCGTTAGCGAGAACAGGCCGGCCGAGCCCTTGATGGTGTGCATTACCCGGAACAGAGCGTTGATCGCATCCTCATCGTCCGGCGTTTGGTCGAGCAGCAGCAGGTATTGTTCAGCCTGCTGAGTAAGGTCTCGGGCTTCATCTATGAAGCTTTGCAGTAGCTGTGTCCATTGATCGCCATTGAGCATTGCGAGGGTCCTCAGCGGTTAGCCGGCATCACCGCCGGATACAGCGCCTGCAGGCGCAATAGTTCCAGCAGCTCGAGGACCGCACCACTCGCGTTGCACACTTGCAGCGTGGCCGCGGCCTGCTCTAGGTGATGCAGCACGGCAAGCAGCAGCTGAGCACCTGCGGTGTCCAGCTCTTCCAACTCGGCTAGGTCAAGTTGCCAGGAGTGGTCAGGATGCTCACCCAGCAGTTGCAGCAGCTCGGTATGGGCCGCTGCGACTTCGTAGATGGTCAGGCTGCCGCCAAGGCGCATTTGAGCGGGCTGGCAGCTGGGGTCGTGGCTCAGCTGGAACATATCAGCCGACCAACTTGTCAACGGCTGCAAGCAGCTGCTGCGGCTGGAATGGCTTGACGATCCAGGCTTTAGCGCCGGCCGCTTGGCCTTCAGCTTTCTTGCCCTGCTCGCTTTCGGTGGTGAGCATGACAATGGGGGTGAAGCGGTATTCGCTGCGGGTCTTGACCTCTTTAACTAGACCGATGCCATCCAAATTGGGCATGTTCACGTCGCTGATGATCAAGTTGATCTTCTGGCCGTTGAGTTTGCTTAAGGCATCGCGACCATCTACGGCCTCAATTACTTGGTGGCCGGCGCCGGTAAGGGTCATCTTTATCAGCTGGCGCATGGACTGCGAATCATCGACGATAAGTATGGTTTTGCCGCTCATTAAGGGACTCCTGGCGAACGCTTAGAAAAAGGTGACGTCACTGACAACAGCCTTGATGCGTTGGCCATGACGTTCTTCGTCGGTGGTGAAATGTTGACGCAGCTCAGTGAGCCAGCGCTGCGGATCGGCAATGCAGGGGTCCTGGTTTTGGACTGCCTGACACAGGCGCTGCAGGTCATTTTGCAAATGGACAAGCATCTGGTCGGTGCGATCCTGAAACTGCAGGCCGACCACGATTTGCTCAATGTCGGTTTGTGTGGTCCGGGCGTCTTGTTGCAGCAATGCAGAGGTATCGGAGAGTTCGGTGAGGTTCAGGTTGAGGCTTTGCATGACCTTGCCGGCAATCTGGTCGAGATACTCAAGGTTGCTCTGCTCGTTGCCCGCCATTTGCTGGGCGGCGCTGACGGTCGAGTGAATCGCTTGGTTTATTTCCCCGACCTTGTCGCCCATGCGCTGGCCGGTTTCGGCAGACAGGGTAGAGAGCTTGCGCACTTCGTC
>Ga0070747_1000935_pt1 | contig 14402 bp, 16 predicted proteins | sample VirMetDEL_Mar_31_FD_77321 | JGI IMG/M metagenome (GOLD analysis project Ga0070747, IMG submission 77321) | Aqueous microbial communities from the Delaware River and Bay under freshwater to marine salinity gradient to study organic matter... | ecosystem: Environmental > Aquatic > Marine > Coastal...
TGAAAGACAAGACAGACATGAAGATGTGTTTTGTACTTGATTCACTTGGTATGTTATCAACAACTAAAGAGATTGAAGACACAGCGTCTGGAGCAGAGACTAAAGATATGACAAGAGCACAGTTAGTCAAAGGTGCTTTTAGAGTATTGACTCTTAAGTTAGGTAAAGCAGGTGTTCCATTAATTGTAACGAATCATACTTATGATGAAATGGGATTGTTCGCGAAGAAAGTAATGGGTGGTGGATCAGGTCTTAAGTACGCAGCATCATCAATTATCTTTTTGTCTAAGAAGAAAGAGAAAGACGGTAAAGATGTTATTGGAAATATTGTTCATTGTAAGAATGAGAAATCAAGACTTACAGTTGAGAACAAAATGGTTGATGTAATGTTATCATACGATACAGGTTTAGATAGATACTATGGATTACTAGAACTAGCAATCAAGTATGGTATCTTTAAACAATCATCAACAAGAGTAGAATTACCTGATGGTACAACACAATTTGGTAAAACTATTAATAACAATCCAGAGAAGTATTTTACTCAAGAAGTACTTGATCAATTAGACGAAACAGCGAAACAAGAATATAAATATGGCAACCAGACTAGAACAGACGATACTCAAGAATCTGATACAGAATGAACCTTTCATAAGAAAGACATTACCTTACATTAAGAGTGAGTTCTTTCAAGAAAGAGATGAAGAATTTCTCTATAAACAAATTAGAGAATACTTTCTAAAATATCAGACACCACCGACAACTGAAGCTCTCATCATTGATATTGATGAGATCGAAGGTGTTGATCAACAACTTATATCAGATACAATGGTTCTGATTCGTGAAATCAAAGAAGACACGACACAAACACCTGATGAATGGTTAATTGATTCTACTGAAAAGTGGTGTAAAGATCGAGCAGTATACAATGGTGTAATGAGTTCTATCTCAATCATACAAGACAAAGAAGGTGCACAAGGTGAGATACCTGATATACTCAGAGAAGCATTATCTGTTTCTTTTGACAGTAATATAGGTCATGACTTCATTGAAGATTGGGATTCAAGATATGAGTTCATGCATAGAGAAGAAGAAAGAATACCTTTTGATTTAGACCTTATGAACAAGATCACTAAAGGTGGTCTTCCGAATAAGACATTGAATATCTGTATGGCAGGTACTGGTGTTGGTAAATCTCTATTCATGTGTCATTGTGCATCATCATCTTTATTACAAGGTAAGAATGTTTTGTATATCACAATGGAAATGGCAGAAGAAAAGATCGCGGAGAGAATCGACGCGAACTTACTTGACATATCATTGAATGATCTAGGTGATCTACCAAAGATGATGTATGAGAAAAAGATTACTAGAGTCAGAGAAAAGACTAAAGGTAAATTGATCATCAAAGAATATCCGACAGCAACAGCACATAGTGGTCATTTCAGACATTTATTACAAGAACTTGATTTAAAAAGAGACTTCAAACCTGATGTTATCTTTATTGATTACTTGAATATATGTGCATCATTCAGAGTAAGACCTGGTAGTAATGTTAATACTTACACTTATGTTAAGAGTATAGCAGAAGAACTCAGAGGGTTAGCAGTTGAGTTTGATGTTCCGATTATGTCAGCAACACAAACAAACAGAACAGGTTTTGTATCTACAGATGTAGGTCTTGAAGATACTTCTGAATCATTCGGATTACCTGCAACAGCAGACTTTATGTTCGCTTTGATATCTACAGAAGATATGCAAGAACTTGATCAAGTAATGGTAAAACAATTAAAGAATAGATACAATGATCCTGGTTATCATAAGAGATTCGTATTGGGTGTCGATAGATCAAAGATGAGATTATATGATTGTGAACAGTCAGCTCAAGATGAATTAGTTGATATTGGACCAGTAATGGATCAAACAACTACAGGTAAAAGAATTAGTTCTGAAAAAACAGAAGGTTTAAAATATGATTGATACCGCAGGTACACTTTTGTTATACTAACAGTATGGAAAATGATAAAAAAATAACGAAAATATTTTTAGACATGGACGGAGTTCTCGCGAACTTCGAAAGAGGTTTAGAAGATATGTTAGGTCACAAAGTTGATCTAAAAGGAATGAGTGACATCTATGATGAAAACAAGAGAGAACTTACGGCTAGACATCTTTTTAGAAAGTTGGAGCCTCTACCTGATGCGTGGAAACTCGTTGACTGGACTATGAACTCTGGTATTCATACAGAAATTTTGACTGCTGCAGGTACTGTTAATAGAACTATAGTTGTACAAGATAAAATAGAATGGATCCAAAGACATTTTACAAACAATCTGATTATTATACCTACATTCAAAGGTAGTCAGAAAGCAGCTTTCGCTCACAGAAAATCAGTATTGATTGACGATAGAGAAAAGAATGTAAAATGTTTCAGAGATGCTGGTGGTATAGGAATACTACATACTACGGCAGATGATACAATTAATCAACTCAATGAAATCCTCAACTCATAGTCAAGATCAAGGTACTATTAAGAGTAAGTCTTTAATGGACTTACTCTCTAAGAAAGTTGAGCTCAAAAAAGAACTAATTGTTCTTAAAAAATCCCACCAAAATAAAGAGAAACAAGAAGAATTAGTCGAGTCTATCGCAAAGATAGAAAAGTTCCTAAGTAAGCACAGAATTCAAAAATAGTATTGACATAAATACTACCTATGAAGACATTCTCTCAATTAAACGAAGAATCCGTAGACAGTTTAGATAAATTAGGACACAAAGGTAAATACAACAATAAAAGATTAAAAAAATTAGCTCGACCCTATCCGGCGTTCGAGGATTTTGATCTTGAAGAATGGCAAGGTTACCCACCACCTAAAAACAGTTCTACTGAAACACATAACGAATTACGATACCTTATGTCATTGGGTAGTAAAAGAAAAGTGTGGAAAACAGAAATGACTATGTATGATAAGAAAGTCATTAAACCTTTCAAAGATTACTTAGAAGATTTCGGTATAGAAGTTGAATGGGATAGAATTAAAGAGTTAGATTATCAACGAGGTAGTATCATATTATCTCTTAAAAGACACTATAATAGAATAAGACCAGCTGAATTAGCTAAAGAATTGACTCTACCATTAGACGCATTTCCATTAGAAACAGCTGACACACCAGCTTATCCGTCTGGACACGCTTCATCAGGTAGATTAATCTCATTATTAGTAGCAGATCAAGCTCCATTAGAACATAGAAAAAACATATTAGATATCGGTCAAAGAATAGCCGATAGTAGAATGGTAGCAGGTGCACATTATCCTTCAGATACAGCATTCGGTAAAAGAATAGCTGACGAACTATATCGTCTATCAAAAAATAGTAGTATCGAACCCGATCTAACATTAGAAATGGTTGAATCATTAGAGTATGATGGTGCTGACGAAAAAGATTTTGCTGTTGATGTTGTAGCTGATATCGATAAACAAATAGGTTCAATTAATGGTGAAGTATCATTAGATCAAAGAAAAGGATTCACAAACAGTAAGAAAATCGGTGTACAAATAATACTCAAACCTAATGAGAGAGTTAAGTTTACTACATTATCTAATGATATTATTGGTAGTGACGAAGACTTATCATTAGAAAGTCCTACAGCGGCAAGAGCGACAAAAGACTTCGCTTTTAAACATAAAGATATAGATAGAAAAATATATGTAACAACGAGACCTGATACTAAACGAGGTGGTGGTGCTACAGCAGATCCAAACGAGTTAATGACAGCAGCACTAACTACAATGTCTTCAATACCAACAGTTGAAACACTAGAAGACTTAGATGCTTTAATAGAAGAAGTTAAAAAAGTTATTAAGACAGGTAAAGTTATAGGATATACATCACTAGAAGAACAGGCATTAGAAAATGATTATAGTAATTTAGTTCAAGCTATCTCAGCAGCAGAAGTGATCGCTAAGAAAGGTGGTTGGAAAGGTGTTGACAAAGTATATTTAACAGGTAAAGCTTGGAGTGATGATGTTAAACAATTTCAAGTTACAAAATATGGTATGAAAGATTTCAATGCATCTGATTTTATTATGAAGAAAGGTGATAACTATATTGGTATATCATTAAAGAAAAAGAAATCTGGTACGACAGGTGATCCAACATTAATCAATAAAGGATTTAGTACACTATTAGAAGGTAAAAAATTTGATAAAGTCAGAAAAGATTTAGATGACGCTGCTTATTTATTTTACAGTGGTGTTGTAAAGACTGCTCAAAGATTTCAATTAGCACGACCTAAGATAGCTGTAGATAAAGATGGTAATCCATGGATAAGAAAAGATTTGATGGATAAACTAGGTAAGAATGCTAAGAATTTAAGTACAAGTAACTGGAAACCTTTTGTTACAGCTTTACCAAATGATCTAATTAATTATCAGTTAAAGAAAAATAAATCAATATTTAAACCTATATCTGATGTTATAGAAAAGAACGCTGACTTATTCGCTGATACACTAATCAGATTGATATTGAAAACAGAATTAAAAGAATTACAGAAAGTAAATTTTGATTTCGCTTTAGTTACAGGTATAGGTAGAATGTTAAAGAGTGGTCTAGTTATAGAATCAGGTGATTATCAAGATGTTGATACAATGACTACTAAAGTTGATGAGTTATTTAAAACAGGTAAACCATCAATGAAGTTAGATAAAAATAAAACACAAGCGTTTGATAAAGGGTCTACAGCGGCAATGTTACACATGATTTTATCAATTGGATCAACACCTGTATGTGATGTAACATTGAGATACAAAGGTAACTTCACATCAGCACCTAGTTTTTTAGCTACATTCTCTAAACAATTTAAAGAAGCTTTGAAAGGTAAATAAATGGAATTTCTAACAGAAGCTGCCGGTAAAAATCTACACTTAGAACATCTTGAAGATGAGATTCTAAACTTCGGTATAGCTGGTGGTAGAAGTGCTATAGAGTTTCTACAATCATTGAGAGATATGTTCAAAGGTGGTTCAGGTAGTAAACTAAATGTAACAGTCAAGTGGGACGGAGCACCAGCTATCTTCGCGGGACCACACCCTGAAACAGGTAAATTCTTCGTAGCTAAGAAGTCATTGTTTAATAAGACACCAAAGTTTTATCACACTAACGAAGAAATAGACGCTGATCTATCTGGTGAGTTAGCGAGTAAGTTTAAAGTATGTCTCGCTGAGTTCTCTAAATTAGGTATGAGTGAAATACTACAAGGTGATTTAATGTTCACTAATGATGTAAGTACTCAAGATATTGATGGAGAATCACATTATACATTTCAACCTAATACAATTTTATATGCTGTACCAACAAACTCTAAGATCGGAAAAGAGATTAAACAAGCTAAAGTAGGTATTGTCTGGCATACAACATACAAAGGTACATCTATCGAATCATTATCAGCTTCATTCGGAGCTAAGATCCCAGGTAGATCACCTAATGTCTGGCAAGACGACGCGACATATAGAGATGTATCAGGTAAAGCTACATTCACAGCGTCAGAGACAGTCAAAGTGAGCTCACTGCTATCATCTGCTGGTAAACAATTTCAAAGAGTTAACTCAGGATCATTTAATAAATTTTTAAGATGGCAAGATAGTCTAGGATCATCTGCAGTTGGTTCTAGTTTCAAAACATATCTAAATACATATACAAGAGCTGGTAAGAAACTACCGAAAGGTAAACAAGCTGTTAAAGGATATCAAGTACACTTTCAGACATGGTGGAAAAAGAACAAAGGTGATTCTGATATACAGAACTCTAAACTTAGAGAACATTTAAAAGTTATTAAGAGTTCACTAAAGACATTAGAACAAGTAGTAGACTTCATGAGATTTTTGATTGAAGCTAAGATGATGATTATTAACAAAATGGATTCAGCTAAAGGTATAGCTAAGACATTCGTTAAAACAGACAAAGGATTTAAAGTAGTAAATCCAGAAGGGTATGTCGCTATTGACAAAACAGGTGGTGCTGTTAAAATAGTAGACAAATTAGAATTTTCATTCAACAACTTTACAGTAGCTAAGAATTGGGATAAATAGTACTATGAGAGAAAGAAAACAACCACAAGATCCTCATGTAGATGATGAACCAGGTACACAACCTAAGAAATACTACAAAGGATTAAGTAAAAAAGATAAAGAAGCTAGAGCCAAACACTTTAGAAAAGGTGGTAAAGGTCCAGCTCCAGGCGACAAAGACGCGAAGACTAAACCTAGTAAACATACATTAAAGTTTAAAAAGATGTTTGGTGAAGCTAATCCTGATAAGTCACTTAATGATAAAGCTAAGAAATCAGGTATACCTGTTGGAATACTCAAACAAGTATTCAAACGAGGTGTTAAAGCTTGGCAGACCGGTCATAGACCAGGTACAACAGCTGTTCAATGGGGACATGCTAGAGTTAATTCTTTTATTACTAAAGGTAAAGGTACATGGGGTAAAGCTGATAAAGACTTAGCTGATAAAGTTAGAGGTGAATAAATGAAAATTCTAAAGAAAATACTTTGGCCTCTGATAAAATTAAAAGAATGGATTGATCCAAACTATTGGGCAGAAGAAATAGGTGAAAAGAGTGGAGCCTATGACAAAGCTAGAAACAGTAAACTAAGACAATGGGTTGATTCATTAGAAGGCTGGAAATGGTGGGCTTGGCAACTCGGTCCGTGTCTTATAATATTTATATTAATAGAGTTAGCTATCAATCAGATAGGTATGACAATGTTACCTTGGAGATAATATGAAAACATTTTTAGAACATAATAACTTTGGAATCTATGAAGGTAAGTATGTACCGTTAGAAAAACCAATGGTTGAATTTACAGAAGATGATGATAAACCTCTTAACAAACCCAAGAAAGGTGGTCCGAAGAAGTTTTATGTCTATGTTAAAGACGGAGACAAAGTAAAGAAAGTTACTTTCGGAGCGAAAGGTGGTGGTGGTAAATTAGCTGTTAAACTTGATGATCCTAAAGCGAGAAAAGCTTTCGCTGATAGACATAATTGTGATACAGCTACTGATAAATTATCAGCTAGATATTGGAGTTGTAGACTTCCAACATACGCCAAAGATTTAGGATTAACTGGTGGTGGAAATTATTTCTGGTAAACCATACGAAGACGATGGTGATATCAGAACATTCTACTCTAATGTAGATAGTGACCAATTAGTTTGGCATAGAGATTTAGAAGACAGAAAAGTTACAGTATTAGAAGGAGAGGGATGGCAGTTTCAATTCAATGGTAGTTTACCGATTGAATTAGTAAAAGACAGAATATTTATGATACCAAGAGATATGTATCATAGAGTAATAATAGGTAAGACAAAATTAGTTTTACGGATAGAAAAGATATGAACACAAAAGATCAAGACAATTTTTTAAAGTTATCTGTTAAAGGGTTTAAACAGATGGCTAAAGACTTCGGTAAATTTGATAAGAGTTTAGAGAAACTGGCTAAAGATGCTGTTAAGTTTGGTAGTAAAGGGTATCTTCAATTTATGAATTGGTTTCAAAAATTAAATCAAGGTGACAAATTAGCTTTAGCCGGTGAGATAGCTTACTATACAAAACAAAAAGATAAGACAATCGAAAAGATGTTAAGGTTTAGATTCGAAGATGTTGAGAAGACATTTAAACAAGTAACAGAAGCTAAAGACAAAGGTGTGACATTTACATTCGGTAGATTCAATCCACCGACTGTTGGTCACATGAAGTTAGCAGCTAAGATGAAGTCAGTAGCTAGAGGTCATGATGTACAGATATTTACTTCACATACTACAGACAAGAAAAAGAACCCGTTAACGAATAAACAGATAAGACAATTTATGAATCCGATGTTACCGAAAGGTATTGATGTTCAGAAGGCTGACGCTAAAACTGTATTTGATGTTGTAACAAACTTACATGATCAAGGTTATGAACACATACAAATGGTTGTTGGTTCAGATAGAATTAGAGAATTTGATGCTGTACTAAACAAATATAATGGTATCAAAGCTAGACATGGATATTACAATTTCAAAACAATCAAAGTTGTCTCAGCTGGTGAAAGAGATCCAGATTCAAAAGGTGTAGACGGAATGTCAGCTTCGAAGATGAGACAGTTAGTTTCTGTAGGTGATGAAAAAACATTCGTTGATTCACTACCTCGTGGATATAAACTAGGTAAACAATTATACAAAGCTGTACAGAAAGGTATGGGTATCAGAGAAGACTTTCCAGACTTTATGTATGAAATATATAATCCTCAACAACACGAATGGGGTACAGACGCGGGTAGAGAATACGCTCAAGAGTTTACACCAGGTCAGAAAGTAGTTAATTTTAGAAAACTATCTAAGATAAGAAATGAACAAGAAGTACCTAAGAAAGTAATGGTAGATAAAGAAAAATTCTATAAAGAATTAAAGAAAGAACGAAGTAAGTTTAAAGCAGATTACGGTGATAAAGCTGATTCAATCATGCACGCGACAGCTATGAACATGGCTAAGAGAAAACATGGAATATCTTAAATATAAAGAAGACGATTTAGTACTTGACTTAGACGAGGGTGTTAACGATCCTGGTATATTCAAAGCGATTATTCTAGCGGGTGGACCTGGTAGTGGTAAATCTTTTGTAGCCAGACAACTCGGACTTAAAAGTTTAGGTCTTATTGTTGTCAACTCAGATAGTTTTTTTGAGATGATGATGAAACGAAAAGGTCTTTCATTAAAGATGCCAGAGAACGAAACAGAAGATAGAGAAGCAGCTAGAGTAGCAGCGAAGGCCTCAACAGATAAAAGATTTAAATCATTGATTGACGCGAGACTAGGTATCTTAGTTGATTCAACATCTGGTGATCAAGGTAAGACATTTAAGATGTATAGGTTGTTAGAAGAAGCTGGGTATGATGTTAAAGTTATATTCATTCAAACAGATTTAGAAGTAGCGTTACAAAGAAATAATGAAAGAACTAGAACAGTACCACCAAAAATAGTAGAGAAATCACACAAACAAGCTCAAGTCGTTAAAGGATATTTAAAGAAACATGGTAAAAGAAACTTTCATGAAGTAGAAAATAATGGTGGCCCAATAGATAAAAGTATATCTGGTAAGTTAACACAATGGGCTAGAAAACCAAATAACAATGCTTTAGAATGGATAGCTTCTGTTAAAAGAGGTATGGATTCTTCTGTTAGAGAAGACATAAATAATAATACAATACAAAAATTTAAAGAGTATAATAAATGACAATCGGAACATCAAATGTATCATTCAGTTCTATAGCATCTGAAATCGGTAAGAGTCAAACTAACTTGAGTCTAAGAGACGCTGCTCAAGATACTTTGATTTTAAATCCAGGTAATAGTAGACAAACATTTACACTAACAGATTCACTTACATTGAATACAGAAGACACTACAGTAGCTGATAATATGAACTTAGCTGGTAGTACTAACTTTGAAGTATCTGAATTTAAATCTTACAACAAAGCTGGTATAGTATTTAGTAGTTCACCAAATGACGGTAGTATTACTAGTCAAAATGAAACACTTAATGTTACTAACGGAACAACAGCTATAACAGGTTTTTGTCAAGTACCAGTTAATATGGCTGGAGAAATATATGGTAAAAGAGTAGGTAATGATCTTGTTTGGTATGTGAGTGAGGGTGATTATCTTTCAACAGGTGGTCATGGTAAAGAAAGTAGTGGTTTTAGTTCTGATACAGAATGTGCTAGACTAGCTGGTGTAGGTTCATCAACAAATGTATCTGTATCTTATAGTATATTAAGACAAACAACAGGATTCTTTGATGCAGCTTTAAGTGCTTTTTCATCAGGTAGTACAAACAGTAGTTTAGCTTCAACAAACACTAAAATCGGTTATGACTTTAGACTCTCTGGTATAGGTGAGTGTATTCAAAACGCACATAATATTATAACTTGTATACAAATGGATTATACTGTTACTGTACCAAATTACGATGCTAGAAAGTTTAGATTCTTTGTTGGGTTCAAGGGTAGATATCAAACAACAGCATCAAATTGTTGTTAAGGAAATAATATGTTAAATGTTAAACACAAAGAAACAGTATTAAGAAACGCTGATGATAAAGCCTATGCTATTGATATAGAAGTCTGTATGTATAAAGGTCCACTAACTATGAAAACAGTTAGTTTAAATACTACAGAAGAAGGTGACCCACAAGATTTTGAAGTTCCAGATTGGGATAAATCGAATAAATTAGGATCACAAACAGTTCAATGGTTGATACCAACAAATAAACAAACAAATACATTTCCAACAGAACATAGAGTCGAAAACACAGCTTACGATACACTACAATGGGAGTGGAGAGAGTTATATTTACAAGACGGTGATATAATTAGAGTTGAACAAGAATTAAGAGAAACATATAAGGATCATGACGGCGTAGTGTCATCTTAGAGATTTTTAAATACATAAATACATTACACTAACGGAGAATATTCAAAATGACAGTTTTTAAACCATTAAGTACTGAAGCTAATCTAGGTACAAGTACTGGAGCAGCTTCTAATGTAAGTCTAGCGACTACAGTAAGATTATTTAATACAGCAGCAGTTGGTACAGAATATCTAGTAACATTAGAAGAAGCTGGTGGTACAGATATAGGTACATTTACTTTAGACGGACAACAAGAAGCGTTTATTCGTAAAGATTCAACAGACAAACTATTCGCAGCTAATGCAGCAGTCGAAGCTGTATCAGTAGCAGTATACGGATAATATTATGAAAGGCACAACAGTAGTTACAGACTTTAAAGACTTGAAAAAAGCTATCGAAGAAGTCACAAAAAATCAACCAGCAGAAACTCGCTATCAACAACAAGCGAAGAAAATGGGATATACAAAAGACAAATCTGTTGTAGCCGAACAAACAATATCTGAAAAGAATCTAATGCCAGAAATACAAAAGATTGTTGACACTAAAGGTGCAGCTAAAGTCGGTGGCGTTATGTTAGATATGTTTACTGCTAGTGTTCTTACTAAAGCGTATGACAAAGTAAATGATGCTAACAAAAAGAAAATGGAAACATCAAACATCACTACACTTGTTAAACTAGCACAGAAAGTTATGGGATTGAAAGCGTCGAATGAATTCGGTAAAGACCCATTAAAAGGATTTCCATACAACGAAGTTAAAGAATCAATCATGAGTGAAAGTGCTATGAGTGATATGCTTATAGACATTCAACAAGGAGCTACAGCTAAAGAGTTATCTAAGACATGGAAGATACCAATGTCAATGGCTAAAGACTTCTTAAAGTCGTATTACGGTCAGAAGAAAGGACCAAGAAAAGAGGGATTCGCGAGTGACGCTCAGAGAAGAGCAGCGTTCGCTAGTGGTTACAAAGAGAAAGGTAAAAAGAAAGAAAAGAAAGAAGAAATAGACGAAGGTAAATATTCAGAGTATTCTGATTTATTAGTAATGAAAGCTAGAATCATTGATAAAGAAGGTCCTAAGTCAAATAAACTTCCTGCAGTTGATGACGCTATTAGAATAGCTAAAAAGAAACTCGGTATTAAAGAATCAGTCAATGAAGATAAAATGAGTCTTTCAACAAACCTGATGAAAGTTTTCAAAAGAGACATAGAAAAACTCATGAAAAAACATGATGCATATGTCTCAGATTCTAATTCAAAATATACTACAATTTCATCACCGAAACCAGTAGATTCTGGTTTCAAAAAAGATTTATTTAAATTACTAGGTATGAACGAAGAACAATCTCTTACAGAGGGCACATGGGCTATACCAGATTCAAGAGCTAAATTAGAAAAAATCAATAAAGAATTCTTGAAAAAACAAGTCAGAGCTAAAAACACAGCAGCTGTTAAGAAATACGCTAGAAGTATTGATCCATTATTCGGTGACGATTCATTTAGTGATGATATGTATGTACTAGAACTTGTAGTCAAAGATGAACAGAAAGCCAGATCAAAATATGGTGAAGGTGAAGCTGGTAATCTTTGGTCAAGAGGTAGACAGAAGATTGAACTTAATAAAGACATGGATATGAGAGATGTTTTAGTTAATCATCTAGGTCAATGGGTTGAGATCAAGAATTATAAAATCACTAGAGTACCAGAAGAATGGTTAGAAGAACCTAAAGATCAAATGGTTAACATGGGTGAAGCTGAATTATCAACACCAGGATTACAAAAAAGAAAACCTGGTAACATCAAAAGAAAACGAATGAAAATGGTAACTTTCAAAGAAGACGAAATGTCAAGAGCGAAAGAAGTCATAGCTTTACAGAAGAAACACGAAAGAGAAAAAGAAGTAGAGAAAGATAAACTTGAGAAAGAAAAAGAAAAAGCTAAACAAGCAGCTGATAGAGCTAAACAAACAGAATCTTTTGTTACTAAGTCACCATTCAAATTAAAATCAAAACAATATCCTAGAGCGATCGCTACAGAGACACAAGGTTTCGGTAAGAGACATGCTTCAGTAGAAGATTTACTAGAAGCTTGTGATTCATTCGGTATGATTACTGAACAAGAATTACAATTAGAAAAGATTGAAAGAGTTCTAGGTAAAGAAGGATTTTTAACATACAATAAAGTTGAGTTAGATGATATCTTTGAAGATAGAGAAACTCAAAGAATGATCTTAGCTTTAGAATCAGTTACAGAAGAAACAAAACCTACAGAATACAATAGAGAAAGTATTACAAGAGCTTTAGAAGAAGATTTAAATGTCGAATTTACTAAACCTGACGGTATGAAAGCTGTAGGACCTGTTCTTAAGATGAGTGGTAATACTTACAATCTGAAAGACATGCATACAGGTAAATCATTTACATTTAAATATATAAACGAGGATAAAGAAGTGAAAACATTTGGACAAGTAATTAGTGAAGCTAGATTCTCAGCCAAACTAGTAAAACAAGCTGGTGGTATAGCATTCGACAAAAGATATGTCGGTGGTAATATGACAGGTGCTGTTAAAGCTATTGAGAAATTAAAGAAAGGATTATCAGACGATCCTAAAGTCAGAGAACTTTTAAGAATAGCTAATGAAAGTTTCAATACACCATTCTTCAAAGAAATGAATGCCGAAGATCAAGACGCTTATGTCAAGTTCTTTCAATCAGCATTGAAGAAGTTTGATGTAACATCTCCAGCTCAATTATCAAAAGAGAAGAAAAAAGAATTCTTCAACTACATTGATAAGAACTACAAAGCTAAAGATGAAGATGTAAAAGAAAACAACATACCGCATATGTGTGCTACTCATGTAGAACATGGAATGTGGGGTTCAGGTAGATGTGTATCAGGTGAACATGATATTGTAGAACAAGAAGATGGTTCATTTGAAGTAAAACACTATACTGTAGAATTTGAACATGGTATCGAAGAATTGGTATCAGTTAATGAGTTAGCTATAACTAAAGCTGAATCTCATGCTCACGCGATGGCTAAGAAAGCTGGTCGTAAAAAGAAAAAGTCAGAACAACAAAGAGTTGATGCTAGACGAAAAACTTTTAGAGAGAAAATGAGAAAACTTGGTTACATCAAGGCTAGATAAAATGTTAACAGAAGGTAGAAAAGCTCCAGATATGGGGATGCCTACACAAGCTGGTAATAATTTATTACACGCTCTAGTTTTAAAAGCTAAGAGTGAAAGAGAATTGATGAGTATGATTGATAAACTAGCTGTCAAAATGGGTGGTAAGTATAAAGATGCTAAAGACCCTGTTATATCAGATACAGCTATTGAATTCTTTCAACAGAAAGGGAACAAAGGTGAACAAGGTAAAGCTGATAGAAATGTCTTTGTTCAAATTAAAGGAGCTGCCGATCTTCGGAACGGTAGTGTTATAAAATTAGATGATAAGAGTAAAGTAAAACTTGATCAAAAGTCAGCTTTACGAGTCATGAAGAATCTTGAAAAACAGAAACCAGCTCAGAGACTTAAAATTCAAAAGGCTATGAGTAAAAGTAAATCTGGTTTTGATAGATTTGTAAAGATTCTAAATGTATAAATACATATAGAACTAAATTAAATATCGGGAGATAATAAAATGCCACTATGGGGAGCAACAGACGCAGACGAGTCAAAACCTAAACACTTGACCACTGCACAAAAGAAAGAAGTCTACGCCGCAGCCGGTGGTTGGACAATCGAAGCAGGTTCTACAATGACTGGTAATGGTAACACAAGTGCTACACCAGAAGTTTTAGTGGCTATTGGTTCATTGACAACATCATTAGGTTCAGCAGACATAACAGAAATAGAATGGATCACAACAACAGCAGATAAATCTGATGGATTTACTTTATCAGTAAGAGCTAGATTTAACGAAGCAGTTGATGTAGATACA
>Ga0070747_1000937_pt1 | contig 14400 bp, 18 predicted proteins | sample VirMetDEL_Mar_31_FD_77321 | JGI IMG/M metagenome (GOLD analysis project Ga0070747, IMG submission 77321) | Aqueous microbial communities from the Delaware River and Bay under freshwater to marine salinity gradient to study organic matter... | ecosystem: Environmental > Aquatic > Marine > Coastal...
AAAGCGATACAATTAATAGCGATAGAGTTAGATTTCAATATACTTATAGTAAAGGAGAGTATATCATAAATGCTTTAGAAGAATTTCATAAGTGTGCTAAGTTCTGTACATCAGAAAAGCCACCAAAAAGAATACAAAAAAGGAATGATAATGAAAGTAGCAATTATCGGAAGTAGAAGATATGAGAATAAAAGAAGAATACAGGAATTTATATTTAAGTTAAAAAAGAAATACACAGATAAGTTAGAGATAGTAAGCGGTGGTCAGAAGGATGGAGCAGATGGATTTGCAAAGAAGTATGCTTTAGAGTTCGACATAAAGTATTCAGAATTTCCACCAGCTCATTATTCATTTAACCAACATTGTGTATTAGAAAGTTATAAGTATGGTAGACCATATGCTGTATGGCATTACCACGATAGAAATAAGCATCTGATAAACCATTCGGATGTGGTTGTAGCATTTGTTCCTAAAGGTGAACTATCAAATGGCACGGAAAGTGCATTAAAAGAAGCGATAAAAAAAGAAAAAAAATATGTAATAATAAATTAGTTTTATATATTTATATACATATATATACGGAGGAAATGTTATGTTAAAATTAACATCCGTGAAGTTATTAGACAATCTTTATAAGAAATTCAAAATAAGCAATTTAGATGATAACTTTACATTACAAAAACTAATCAATCGTTCAATGGATTTATATGTTCATGACAGGGGATTTAGAAGTCAGATAAATGAGTATAAAAATCTTAAACCAAGCGGGAGTGCTCTATGAAATCTGTTATAGTAAAGGCTTTGAGAACTTATTTAAAGGGTAACATAGATAGACATGTAGCTAATATAAGGTTACATCTCACTAATCCTGTCGGCGTTGCTGAACATCCGGATCATATTGAAACTATAGAAAAAGAACTGGGTATTATTGCGGAGTTTGAGGATAAATTAAATGTGCTAGAGAAGTATTTCGGTACAAAAAAGAAAGAGGTTTTAAATGGCTAAAAAGAAAATTTTACTACTATCGGATGATTTAAGAATGTCATCTGGTGTAGGTACAATGTCGAGGGAGTTCGTGATGGGAACATTAGAACACTTTGATTGGGTTCAGATTGGTGGTGCTATAAAGCATCCTGATGCAGGTAAGTATATAGATATGAATGAAGCCATACGAAGAGAAAGTGGTGTGGATGATGCGTATTTGAAAATAATACCTGTTAATGGTTATGGTACACCTGAATTATTGAGACATATAATGGCAACAGAAAAGCCAGATGCTATACTACATTATACTGATCCACGATTTTGGGAGTGGTTATATAATATGGAACATGAGATAAGAATGAACATCCCTATCTTCTATTATAATATTTGGGATGACTTACCATATCCAATTTGGAACGAACCATTTTATGAGTCATGTGACTTAATTATGAACATATCTAAACAAACAGTAAACATAGTGGATAATGTAAGAAAGAATGTTCCAACAAATGAATGGAATAATACTTATGTTCCGCATGGTATAAATGAAAAAAACTTTTATCCTGTAAGAAAGGGGCATAAAGAATATGGAGATTTAATCTCATTAAGAAGAACTGTTACAGGCGGTAGAGATTATGATTTTATAGTATTTTGGAATAATAGGAATATCAGAAGGAAGCTGCCTGGTGATGTTATAATGGCATTTAAAACATTTTGTGATATGTTACCTGAAAGTAAGGGTAAAAAGTGTGCTTTAGTTATGCACACACAACCTAAAGATCCTAATGGTACTGATTTACCTGCTGTGGTTGATGCTGTTTGTCCAGATTACGATGTTATATTTTCAACTAAAAAATTAGACGATAAGAATCTTTGTTATTTATATAATATAGCTGATGTTACAATTAATATGGCTTCTAATGAAGGGTTTGGTTTAGGAACTTGTGAGGCTCTGATGTGTGGAACACCGATATCAGTTAATGTAACCGGCGGTTTGCAAGATCAATGTGGATTTAAGTTTAAGGGTAAATATCTAACTGCTGAAGATTATAGTTGGGTACATTCTTTACACGATGAAAAGAAATGGAAAAATGATAAGGACTTGACGCATGGTAAATGGGTAAAGCCGGTTTGGCCTTCCAATCGAAGTTTGCAGGGTTCAATTCCAACACCGTTTATTTATGATGATAGACCAAGATTTGAAGATTTTGCTTATGCTATTAAAGAGTGGTATGATATGGGAAAAGAAAAAAGAGATGAGTGTGGTATGGTTGGTCATGAGTTTGTTATGAGCGATGATGCTATGATGAGTGCTAAGGCTATGTCTCAGAACTTTACAGATCATATGAACACAGCATTTGAGAAATGGACATCACGAAAACGATATACAATTTTTAATACTTCGGAGGCGATATGAGACCAACAGTATTAGTTTCAGGACCACCAGCAACCAGAAGTGGTTATGGTGCACATGCAAGAGATTTAATTCATGCTTTGATTGAGATGGATAGATTTGATATTCACATAAATTCATTAAGATGGGGTAATACTCCAATGAATGCATTAAACGAACAGGATCCAAAGGATAAGTTAATTATCGATAGAATTTTGACAGAAAAATCTATGCCAAAACAACCTGATATCCATTTTCAGATAAGCGTTCCGAATGAGTTTTCTCCAATAGCTAAATATAACATTGGAATTACTGCTGGAATAGAAAATACTACTCCAAAAGGAGAGTGGGTTGAGGGATTAAATAGAATGGATATGAACATAGCGGTATCCAATTTTGTTAAGAATACATTCGAAAGCGTAACTTATGATAAGTTAGATGAAAAAACAGAACAAAAAATAGGGGAGGTAAGACTCACAAAACCTATGGAAGTTTTATTTGAAGGTGCTGACTTAGACATATATAAAAAAACCAAAGAATTTTCTAAAGAATTAGTAGATGAGATGAGTAGTATTAAGGATAAATTTTTGTTCCTTTACACAGGCCATTGGTTGCAGGGTGATTTAGGACAGGATAGAAAAGATACTGGCATGTTGGTTAAGACTTTTTTAGAAACATTTAAAAATATGAAAAATGCACCTGCTTTGCTTATGAAAACTAGCGGCGCTACATTTTCTGTTATAGATAGAAATGATATGTTAGAAAAGATTGAAAACATTAAAAAGAATGTATCTGGTGATTTGCCTAATGTTTATCTTTTGCATGGTGATATGTTCGATGATGAGATAAATGAGTTATACAACCACCCAAAAGTTAAAGCTCATATTACATTTACGCATGGAGAAGGATTTGGCCGTCCATTGTTAGAGGCTTGTTTTTCAGAAAAGCCGGTTATAGCTCCTGATTGGAGTGGTCAGAAAGATTTTCTTAATAGGAATAATGCGATTCTTTTACCAGGAACCTTAACCGATGTACATAAATCAGCAGTTCCTAAAGAGATGTTAAATGAAAATGCTAAATGGTTTACTGTTAATTATCAGTATGCTAGTCAAATTATGATGAAGGTATTTAAAGAATATAAGAATTATACCCTACCTGCAAAAAGATTAGCTATTGGTAATAGATCTTTTTCATTAAAAAATATGAATAAAAAATTCGAAGAGATACTTAATAAATACTTACCGAAGTTTGAAGAACAACCAAAGCAGGTTAGTCTTAAACTTCCAAAGCTTAAAAGAGTTGAGGCTAAGAAAGAGATGCCTAAGTTAAAGTTACCTAAACTAAAAAAGGTTAACTGATGGAGAGTAAAACAAAATGTCCTCTTTGTGAGGATTTACATAATAATTGCTTTGTAGAGCAAACTGTAGTTGAAGATAAACCATTTGAATCTTATATGTGCTTTGGTTGTGGTATGACAACAAATAGTTATTATACCATAGACAGCGAAAATTTAGAGGAGCTCACTAAAAACAATACTCAATTAATGAATGCTTTAAAAATAATTGATGATGAAAGGGGATTGATTTGGTTTCCATCAATAATTAACATGGGAGAGAGAGGAATAATTTATCCACATGGTATAGTAAGTGATTGGTATTGGTATTATGCTAAAGTAGTTGATGTTTCTGAGGAAGATAGACATAAATATGATGGTATGAAAAAAAGGTTAGACATTGAGAATCCACAGAGATTTGGTCAGTTTGAATTTATGGATGCATGCAAGGCTATGGGAATTATGATTGAGGATGGTGATGATCCTCTCAGAGTTGGTTAATGGCAAAGATAGGTTACGATTGGACTCGAGTAAAGCAAGGGGATATAATATCATTCCAATATAAAGGTAAGGATAAGAGGCTTCTTAGAAGAACTGTGCTTGTGTTAGAGGTAAAGGTTGACGGGTTATTGCATGGAATATTATTGGAGAGGTCTAATAGGATAGTCAACTCTGAGGTTAAGAAGATATTGGAGATTGCTGGAAAGACTCAGGTTATAGATGCTGTGAAGAAAGTGTATAAGGTAAAATTAGATGGTAAATCTAAGGATGTTTATAAAAGATTAAAACAATTAATAAAACGAAATGATATCTACAGAACATTTAAGTATGATAAGGCTAGAAAGAGCCAAGTGTTCTTAGAGGATTTGACATTACCACCCGATTTTGTAAAGAAATTAAATGAAAATTAGTTACGGAATTACAGTTCACAATGAGGCTGATGAATTAAAAAGATTACTAAATATTCTAATTGATAATATAGCTTTAGGGATTGATGAAATTATAGTCTGTGTTGATGGAGATGATGACGCGGTTAGATTTGAGCTTGATACTTTTACACAAAATCATTTCGATACAACTAATATTAAAGTGTATCAAAGAAAGCTTGATGGGAACTTTGCAGCACATAAAAATTCTGTTATAGAAAACTCAACAGGAGATTATATCTTCCACATAGATGCTGATGAGTATCCAAATGAGATACTGCTTCAACAAATTAATCAAATTATAGAGATGAATGATGCTGATTTAATATGGATACCGAGGGTTAATATCATTGACGGTATGAATCAAAATCACATACAAAAATGGGGTTGGAAAGTTACAGAAAAAGGTTGGGTAAACTATCCGGATTATCAAGCTCGTGTATTTAAGAATGACGATAAGATAAGATGGGAGCGGCCGTTGCATGAGGTAATAAGAGGTTACAAAACATATGCTCATTTACCACCGCATGAAGAATTAAGTTTGTACCATCCAAAAACAATAGAAAAGCAAGAGAAACAAAATATGTTTTATATGAAAAATTTCAGTAGAGAAATGAATGTTCGGAGGGGTGTATGATATTTTGGAGAATATTAGATAATAAGGTTTATCCTGTGGAGGAGACAGACACCCTCGGATTTGAAAAATCTGATGGTTTATTCATTCCGGATGACTATCTAAATAAAAAAGAATTTATAATTATGAGAACGGCTCATGGAATAGGTGATTGGGGAATAATATCTGCTATACCAAGATTACTTAAAGAAAAATATCCTGATTGTAAAGTTTATGTTCCATCAACTAAACTTTTAGAGAATTTGTTCATTGAACACTTTGATAATTGGAATCCGTGGAATAGTAAATTTCATAATGCGGAAAATATATTTAAAAATAATCCATTTGTTGATGAATTTATAGACAAATTTACAGGTGAGGTTTTTCACGACCATTATAGGGTATATGATAAAAATAATTTAGATACTCCTTTAATAGAGCAAATGTTGAAATTTTGGCAGTTTGAAGAAAATGAATATGAAGATTCGGCTCCGGAAATGTATTGGTCTGATGATGAAAAGAAATTAGGTGATGATATAATAAGAGAGTATATTGGTGATGAGGAATTTGGTTGTTTATTGATATCAGATAGATATGATTATACTATGGATAAGCTTATAATTGATAATATTGATAAAAATATCAAACATTTTTACTGGACTGAAAGGCCAATAGACCAAACTGAATTTGATTACATACCAAAAGCTTTGGATATGAGAAATATGAATGTTAGAATTCAATTATATATAAAATCAAAAGCTAAGTATAATGTTGGAAATCAATGTGGAACTTCACAGATAGTTTCTAGGTATTCTGATGTTTACAGCGTACAAAGACAATTTCCAATAGCTCATAATCTTGTTAGAAAAGAAAACCTTTTAGATAATGAGTATAAGAGAGTTCATTTATCTAATGCTCCTGATAAATTTGAATCCAAAACTACTACGTCATTAAAGTTTAAAGCAGATTTGATTGATTTTTTAGGTGATGACTTTAAAGATAAAAATGTTATTGAAATAGGATGCTCGTTGGGTTATACATCACATGCTTTAAGTGGGTATTTTAATAAGGTTACGGCTGTAGATTTTGATCCATCTAGAATACAATCAGCTAGAGAATTTAGTAAAAACAAAAATAATATTGATTTTATTGTAAAGGATGTTTATGGCACACAATGGGATTTTGATAAAAATCATCAGGTAGTTTTTATAGATTGTGTTCATGATTATCCATTCATAAAAAATGATATAATAAACTCTATAAATTATTTTGATAAACCAATGTTAATATTTGATGACTATGGATTATTTCCAAATAGTGTTATGAAAGCGGTGGATGAATTTGTAGATGGTGGAGTATTGAAAGTTATTAAAAAGATAGGACATAAAAAAGATGTTGTATTTGAAAAAACAGCACATAAAATATTAAGAGATTATGAGGGTTTGATATGTCAGGTAATATAGTTTATACATCAATATTTGGTGAGTATGACGAAGTACAAAAACAAAACTTATCAGATAATTGGGATTGGAAATGTTTTGATGAGAGTAATAGTTTACCATTATATGAGGATAATAATAGAAATGCTAAAAGATTTAAAGTATTGCCGCATAGATACTTATCAGATTATGAATACAGCATTTTTATAGATGGCAATATGACTGTAAATGGTAATATAGATGAATTAATTGATAAATATTTAGGTGATGCTAATGTTGCATTCTTTAGTCATAATAATAATCATTTGGATGCTAGAAATTGTGCTTACGAAGAAGCAAAAACAATATTTAGTTTAGGTGAAAAAAACACAAACAGAACTCCTGAGAGGGGTATCTTAAACTATAAAGATAATCCATATATTATACAAAGCCAGATGGAAAGATACAGAATTCTAAGATATCCTGCTGAAGCTGGTTTGATAACTGGTATGGTTATATTAAGGAGGCATAATGAGAAAGATTGTATACAGACGATGGAGGACTGGTGGAAGGAAGTAAAATATAATAGTAAGAGAGATCAGTTAAGTTTTAACTATTGTGCTTGGAAAAATAATTTAAAGTTTAATTACATAGATGGTGATTCAAGAAATAACGAATACTTTATAAGAGATACGAATCCACATAAAGGTAAAAAATGAAAAACGTAGTCTTTATACCTAATATAGATCTTAATAACGGTAGAAGTAATTCCTATCATTATTCTATAAAGAGTTGGCAGAGCTGGTGTGATAAGAATGATTGTAAACTTTTAGTTTGGGATGAACTACTGTATCCGGTAGATTATATGAAAATAACTTGGCAGAGATATTATATGTTCGATATATTAGAGGCTAATAATATAGATTACAATCAGGTACTTATGGTTGATGCTGATACTATTGTGCATCCTAATTGTCCTAATTTTTTTAATGAATCGGGTGGTTATTATTGTGGTGTTAGGGTTGATGGGTGCCACGAATGGCTTCTTAGAAGTATAAGTCAATTTGGTGATAGGCTATTTGATGGTATGCGAATAAGAACTTGGAACTACATAAACGGCGGATTTCAGATTGTAAATAAAAATCACAAAGGTTTCTTTGAGACTATGAAAAAGTACTATGTTGATAATAGTATTGAAATAACAAAAGCCATTAATGATATAATGGCTGGAACAGATCAAACGATACTAAACTATATGTTACACAAAGAAAGGGTTAAGGTAAAGTTGTTGCCAGTTCGTTATAACCTTCAAGATTTGTATAGAAAAAATACCATAGTGATTGATAAAGAAATGCAACATTGGATGCAGGATGTTTTGTATTTTTTAGATGTTGGTTGGGTTTATCATTTTAATTCAATTCCACCAAATCCTTTAAATAGAGATGCCAACTATTGGATAAAAAGAACTTATAAGGAATTATATTGAGAAAGATAGTAGGATTTACAAGCGGTTATTTTGATATTATGCATCCTGGACATGTGATGATGTTGAAAGAATGTAATAGATATTGTGATTACTTAATAGTAGGTGTTCATGAATATAAAATTAAAACAAAACAACCCGATGGTAGATATAAAAGTAAACCTATATGGTTACCAAAAGAAAGGCTTATGATGGTTGAGGCTAATAGATATGTTGATGAAGCTTTTCTATACGAAGGAGAACAGGCATTATATGATTATTTAATGATCAATAAAGATATAATTGATGTTCGTATATTGGGAGAAGATCATAAAAATAAATCATTTACGGGTGATGATTTGGATATTGATATTATTTTTAATAGTAGAAAACATAGTTATAGCACCACAGGCACTATAACAAAAATAATTAAGGAAAGAAGTTAATGAATATAGAATTTATATTTTCTGAATTTGGTTCTAGATCTACTGCTAATCAACCTGATAGTTTTACAGATGAGTTTAGATTAGACCCAACTTACTCTTCTGTAAAAAGATATTTTCCTGAAGCTAAGCTGACATTGTATACTGATATCAAAGAGTTAGCTAAAAATTACTCTGATGTAGAGGTTAGGTTGATTGATGTAGAAAAAAGTCCATTTTCAAAATCCAATCATAGGTGGGGTTGGCATTGTTGTGATTACTATGAGGCTAAGGGTTTATTAGAATCAAATGCTGACATAGCCATATCGGTTGATTCAGACCTTATGTTTGTTTCATCAGATATTAGAACTATTTTACCAATAACAAAAAGGTTTGGTGTTTGTGTCCCAACCAATGAAAGACAGATGGTGAAAGTTGATGGGATATACACAAGAGGAAACGATGGTGATTATCATCTAGATGAGGATGAGAGTAAAGGTAATCTACTAACCTATGATTTATGGTGGTGTAGTTTTGATGTAAGTGATAATAGAGGTAGGGCTTGGTTGAGTGAATTCTGTAGATTAATGGAAACTAATCCAAAGAGAGCACCACTACAGATGAGTAGAGCTAGTTGGAATACGGGAATACATCCTTACTCAATGCCACAACAGTGGGGAGTTGGTAGTGGATACATAGGTTGTGGAAATGAGATTATATTACATGTCGGACATACAAATGTTCAAGATCACTATTTGGAAAGGCGAATTTAATGTCCTATTTAAAAGAACTTACTATAAAGTATGATGTTGACGCATTGGAATTGGGTTACACACAACATTACGAACAATTATTAAGCGAAATCAGAGATGACTTTACTAAGGTGTTGGAGATTGGTGTGGAAACAGGAAGATCTCATAGATTATGGTTAGAGTATTTTCCAAATGCTAAAATTTATGGTATTGACTTATTTAATGGTAGTTATGTTGAGGAATTTAATAAACTACAAAACGGCAATCCATTTTTAGATAGATCAGTATTGTTTAAAGGAGACCAATCTAATGTGAATGACTTACAAAGATTCTTATCAGAGAACGGAAGCGATTTTGATATGATAATAGACGATGGTGGTCATACTATGGAACAAATGCAAGTTTCTTTAAATTACTTATGGAATTCTTTAAAACCAGGTGGTATTTATGTTATTGAAGATTTGCACAGTTGCAGTAATCAATGGAAAACTTTATACGGTTATGAGGTTATAAAAGAAGGAGATACACTAACTACAGATTTGTTAGACAGCCTCTCAAAAAAAGATAATAGAATAACTGAAACGAATTACATAAAATATAATATGTTAAATAAAATTAAGGATGAATTGGATTGGTGTCAGATAAAAATTGGAGCTGAGAGTTATAAAAATTATATTTGGCCTACAACATTATCTTTTATGAGGAAGAAATTATGAAAATTTATACGATATTGTTTGATATGGTGCCAAGAAATTGGGGAATGGAAGAACATATCAAATCTAAAGGTTTACATTGTTCTGATTTCATAACAAATAGTTGGACAGCTACAACTTTATCATCAATGTTTACCGGACTCACACCATCTGAATTATATCCAAATTCTGCTATTGGATATGAATCTACTTATAAAAATAAATCCGCTAAGTTAAGAAGAAATGTAAACAAAAAAATTATTTTTAATAAATTACCTGAGGATTGGAACATACACATACATTCTATGGGTCCTACTAGAGGTGATGTTGGTAATTTTCGTTTTGTTCCTGATGAGATATGTGGTATAAACAGAGATTGGTTTGCCTATAAATATAAACAAAATGAGGAAGTTAAATTTATAGAAAAATGTCAAAGAATTAAGGATGATGATAATCATTTTATTTTTATAAAGTATAATGATTTTCACGACTCTAAATCGGACAGTCAAAGAAATCATTGGGTTAATGTTTATAAAAAAGTAATTGATGCTATAGATTTCACAGAGGAAAATTCATTATTTTGGATATTCTCAGATCATGGGATGCCTAAGGGAGTCGATAAATATATGTCTCCTCCTGATTCTTGGTTAAGTTGGTGTAGTGTTACTGATAATATCACTAATAAAAAAGTAAACAAAGATTTAATATACATGAATGATTACTACAACACGATTATTAACAGAATAAATAAAAAAGCTTTAATGCCAAATGATGTTTTAGATAAGGTAAATCCTAATAGAATTTATGTTGGTGAGGATGGACGTTCAAATACCACTATGTATGAATCAACCACTGTAACAGCAATTAAAAAAATAGATAAAAATATATTTCTACAAGTTGCTTATCATACAAAAAACTTTTCTGAGATTTTTTTATGTTATGACTCATTAAAAAATAAAATTGTCGATTCTAATATCGATACTATGGAGGCATTAAAATTATCAAACTATCTAAAACATTCTAAACATTGGAGTTGGTATTATCGAAATAAAACAGTTAATCAAAATGTAACCAACGCTCCAATTAGATACCTATCGACAAAGGTTTACGTTGGAATGTGTGCAGATTTAATTCATCACGGACATTTAAATATTATAAAAGAGGCTAAAAAGTATGGTAGAGTTATAATTGGACTTCTTACTGATTCAGCCATAGCTAGTTATAAAAGATTGCCAGCCTTAGTTTACGAACAAAGAAAAGAAATTGTGGAAAGTATAGTTGGTGTTGAACGTGTAGTTCCTCAAGAAACATTGGAATATGAATCTAATTTAGAGCTTTATAAACCAGATTTTGTGGTTCATGGGGATGATTGGATTAGGGGACCACAAAAACATATCAGAGATAAAGTTATTAAGCAGTTAAAAAATTGGGGTGGTATTGTCATCGATGTTCCATATACAATGGGCATTTCATCTACTAAATTACACAAAAATTTAACAGATATTGGAACAACTCCTGATGTAAGAAGGGGTATGTTAAAGAGATTAACGGAAGCTAAACCTATTGTGAGGGTATTGGAAACTCATAACGGTTTAACCGGTTTGATTGTGCAAAACACTAAGGTTGATAATGATGAGTTTGATGCGATGTGGTTAAGCAGCTTAACTCATTCAGCATCAAAAGGTAAACCGGATAATCAATATGTGGACATAACCACAATTAGTAAGACAGTTAGTGAGATATTTGATGTTACAACTAAACCGATGATTGTTGATTTGGATAATGGTGGTGAGATTAGACATTTTAAGAACTCAATTAGAAGTTTAGAGATGCTCGGTGTGTCTGGTGTAATAATTGAGGATAAGATAGGATTTAAAAGAAATTCTCTTTTTAAAGACACATCAAACCAAAGATTAGACAGTCCAAAAGATTTCTCTAAAAAAATATCAGAGGGTAAAAAGTCTTTGATTACAAAAGAGTTTATGATTATTGCGAGAATAGAAAGCTTTATAGTAGGTAAGGGGTTACATGATGCTTTAAAAAGAGTGCACAATTATTTAGATGCTGGAGCTGATGGCATAATGATTCATAGTAAAAGTGACAACATCGGTGAAATAATTTCTTTTTGTCGTTCTTACAAAAATATTCCTAAAAAAGTTCCTTTGGTTGTTGTTCCATCTACTTATAATAAGGTAACAGAAAAAGAATTAATTGATGCTGGTGTTAACATAGTTATATATGCTAATCATTTACTGAGAAGCTCTTATCCTGCTATGGTTAAAACGGCTAAATCAATTTTAAAAAATAAGAGGTCTTTTGAATCTGATAAAAATCTTTTACCAATAAAAGAGGTTTTGGAGTTAATACCAAATGATTGAATTACAAAATGTTATAGACGATGGTTATAACTTCTTCACAGGCGTACCTGATAGTGGATTAAAATCATTCATTAAAGAAATACAAAAATCAGAATTTGAACACATACCTGCAACGAATGAAGGGCAAGCGGTTGGAATAGCAGCTGGTGCTGAATTGGCTGGAATGAAAAGCTGTGTCTACCTACAAAATTCAGGTATTGGTAATTGTATAAATGCTTTAACAAGTCTATGTATACCTCATAATATACATCCATTGTTGGTAATAGGACACAGACATACTTTGCCGCAACACTCAGTAATGGGTAGAGTCGATAAAAAAATGTTAGACTTAATTGGTTATTCAAATTACATAATAGTCAATGGAGATAATAATGTTAAGTAGGAAAAAAGCTATAGAATATATATTTGAGAGACATCCTGATGCTGTGTTTGTAACCAATACAGGTTATATATCTAGAGCAGTTTACGATATGTATCCAAACAATAAGAATATATTTTATATGCAGGGGAGTATGGGATTAGCTCCGTGTATTGGATTGGGAATGGCTACTAATACAGACAAAGAAGTTGTAGTTTTAAGTGGAGATGCTGCTTTGTTAATGCACTTAGGAATAACTCATACTATAGATGACAGAGAATTAGGTAATCTTTTTGTATATGTTTTAGATAATGGATGTCATGAATCAGTTGGTGAGTTTCGGAGTTCTGAACTAGAAGATTCTTACTTAGGTATAGATGAGATTATCAGAATTACTAATGATGGTAAAAAAGGTAGAGTCGGTTTAGATTGTCAGAAAAATACTAAACAAATTAAGGAGATGCTTTGAATTCATTATTGGTTTGTTCTAATTCTACAAAAGATTTTCTAAATGGATTTGATAGAAAAAGAATAGTTACTTCAGCTCCTGATAAAAACATATTAGATGAAATTGGTATTGAGGAATCTGTTATGGCTATCGGTGGTGGTGCTGTAATAGACACCGCTAAGATACTGTGTAAAAATCCTATTGATTGTTATCCAACAACAGCAGCTGGTTCTTCTGCTACGTCTTGGTCTGTTTATTGGGATGGAAGTAATAAGTGTAGTTTGAAAAGACACAAGCCTAATATTGTAACTTTTCATAGAGGTTATGTAAAAAATTTATCAGATGATGTGATATTAGAGACAAAATGTGATGTTGTTAGTCATTGTTTAGACAGTTTACACTCAATCAAAGCGACAAATGAAAGCATCAATTATTGTAATACTGCTTTAAATTGGTTACAAAAATATAAAAAAGATAATTTGTATTTAGTAAAGGCTGGTCATGAAGCTGGTAATGCTATTGAAATTGCTGGCACTAATTTACTACATTCACTGTCCTATCCGATAACAGGATATTATGGTGTTTCGCATGGTAGGGCTCTTGGGTATTTGTTACCAAAGGTTTCAAAGCTAATGGATAATGAGGTTGTAGAGAGGGCTATTGATATTCTTGGTGATATTAATATTGAATTAGATGTTGATATTGACTTCGTGATTGATGAAGCATTAAAATATGATAAGATATATGAGATTGAGATATTTATAGATAGAAAAACTTTACAGGAGGTTATGAAATGAAAATAGTAGGATTCCACAGTGGTCATGATTCATCTTATAGTATATTGGATGATGGTATTCCAGTGGTTCATAATGAATTAGAAAGATTTAATAGAAGAAAAAATTCTTTAGCTAATTCTATCGATTTTTTTCTAAAGAATGAATATGATTTAACTGATATAAAGCATATGTCAACTCATAGAACAGGTGGTATGATTGAAAATGGTTATTTAAAATCTTTTGATGAATGTCAGAAAATAATTAAATCAAATAGAGGAAATTTATATGTAGTTGGACACCACCAATCACATGCAGCTAACTCTTTTTTTACTAGTGATTATAAAGAGGCATTGATTGTCACAATTGATGGTGGTGGTATAGATAATACAGATGGTTCTTTACATAAAAAAAGTTATATTGATGTTAAGATAAGCACTTTAAAAAA
>Ga0070747_1000938_pt1 | contig 14387 bp, 13 predicted proteins | sample VirMetDEL_Mar_31_FD_77321 | JGI IMG/M metagenome (GOLD analysis project Ga0070747, IMG submission 77321) | Aqueous microbial communities from the Delaware River and Bay under freshwater to marine salinity gradient to study organic matter... | ecosystem: Environmental > Aquatic > Marine > Coastal...
AATAATCTCTTATACCGTTTTATACAACCATAAAATGAAACAAAGGCGCTGGCCTAACTAAGTGTATTGTAGGTAAGTATTACAGCGCTAATGTAACTATTACACCTTCATTATTAAACACGACTATATTAGCTGTGCCCTGTTGGGCTGTTAGGTAAGAAGAATTGATAGGATAATCGATTAATTTGCTTTAGGGCTAGCGCTGATGCAGTGCATCGGCAAGCTATCCCTATGGCTATGAAGAAAATTTACGTTAATAAAATATGAATTAAACAAACTAATTTAATGACTTACGCTACTTTATTCCCGCTACTTAGTTGGCATAAGGGTTATTTCACGTATATCACATCGCGGATTAGCAGAAATAGCATATATAACAGCATCTGCTATATCGCTAGGGTCTAGTTTGTCAGGTTTAGCCTCATCGAAAAATGGCGTGTTAACCATGCCGGGGCATATCGTGGTACACCGTCCGTTCCATTCAGCCATTTCGGCTGCCAAATTCTGTCCAAACCCGTAAGCAAACCATTTCGAGGCGCCATAAACAGAGCCTTTAAGCGTTATCTTGCCAGCAATTGAACTGGTAATAATAAAGTGCCCCTGCGTTTCTTTTAGCGAAGGTAAACTGGCTTTTGCAGTAAATAATAAAGCATTAATATTGACGTCGAGCATCGTTTTCCATTCATCTGGATCGCCATTTTCAATGCCTGCAGCATTAACGCCAGTACCTGCATTAGCAAAGACAACATCGATTCGACCAAATTTCTCTTTCGCCTTGGCAACGACATTATTAATCTCATCCAGTTTGGATACATCTGCCGTTACCGCCAAGACCTTGTCTTCGCCCCAACGTTTAGCTATTTCATTAAGTTTATCAGTGCTTCTTGCCGTGATCACGGCTTTGTGTCCAGCTTCTAGTACCTTCTCTACGGTTGCGGCACCTATGCCACTAGAGGCACCGGTAATCAATATTATTTTTTCATTTGTCATGAGATTTATCCTTAATTCAAGCATTACTTAACTTGTTGGTTTTTTCTGTGAAATGGTATCGATAAAAACAACAGCAATGCGATATCGCTGCTAGGTATGGTTATAGCTATGCAATACAGATACCACTTTACTCAGTACAAAACTCAACGTTGGGCCTATATAATGGTTTTTTCAAGCTTAAACGCATTATCTAGTTGCATTACAACAGGTGGTTGGTAATCTCTAACAGCGCCTCTTTAATGAATAAAGAGGGTTCATAAATAGCTAATAGCAAAAGGAATTCGGTTATTAACGTTACAACTGACATGGATGAGCAAACTGCTCCGAGTAAACCGATACGTTTGGCTAATCTTGACGCGATTAGAGGGCTTGGCGTATTAGGTATTTTCTTCCTTAATATCTATTTTATGGGCAATAGTTTTTTCGGTTATGCTCCCCATGAAATCCAACCCAGCTCAGATATTGGCATACTCATTTTTAGCAATTTCTTTTTAGAAGGTCGTTTCTTTAGCCTATTTGCGATGATTTTCGGTGTAGGAATGTTAATCCAATACCAACGCCAGCAAATGGAAATGGGTACTGCCACCACTACCCAGAAGAATAAACACATAAAAAGCCGCCAATATTGGCTAATTGCCTTTGGCGTAATACACGCCATATTCATCTTTCCCGGCGATATATTATTATCATATGGTGTCGCAGGACTGTTAGCTTTTCGCTACATCACACTCAGTGCCGATGAGCTAATTAGCAAGGCTAAATGGTTTATCTTTTTATCACTAATCCCCATCGCGCTTATTTCACTGATGCCTGACGATCAAGTTTACTCACGCGAATCAGCTTTTTTCACTGAGCAACTGTCGGCTTGGACCGGCAGCTATTCGCAACAACTGAAGCTGCATTTAAGCTTGTTTGCTTACATGTTAGCGGTGATCCCATTAACGTTAATGTGGTATATCGCAGGCTTAATGCTATTGGGCATGGCGTTATATAAACGTAATATATTTATTGATGGGCTGGACAATAAAACCCTGTGGCAATGTGTGTTTTGGGCCGTGGTATTGTCATCATTAGATTCACTGCTGAGTCTTAGCGGTAATCCAATGTGGGAAGCGATATCAGATCTATTATTATGGTTCAGCGCGCTTGCTACTGCTTTGATTTATATCCATATTATTGTAAAGCTATGCAAAAATACTCCCCATAGATTAACTCTGCTGCAGAACGTTGGTAAGCTGGCATTTAGTTTATACATTCTGCAATCAATTGTCGGTATATTGCTACTACGTTATATCGCACCAGAGTGGCTGTACTCGCTAGATAGAATAGGTTACTTATCAATTGCAATTATCTACAGCCTGTTACAGCTGGTGTTAGCCGATGTCTATTTACGTATATTTAATCAAGGTCCGCTAGAAAAGCTTTGGCGTATGCTAGTCTCACGTACCAGCTAATGAATAATCAATACTTATGAGAAAATCGTCTGTAACAGACATTCTGTGCAATATTGCTCTATCTCATCAGATAGATGAACTTACTCTTACTGGGCTGACGCTAGCATGAATAAATTTGCTTGGTTAATGTTACTGCTTATCGGCGCTATTTGGGCTGCAGTCCAGCCTTGGCTTGCTGGAGTATATGGCATAATTAATCTGCTCACATTTACCTTGTACTACCGCGACAAATCAGCGGCTAAACGAGGGAAATGGCGCATAAAAGAAAGTACCTTACAATTTTTTGCCTTAATTGGCGGCTGGCCTGCCGCGCTACTTGGGCAATATCACTTACGCCATAAAACCCAAAAATCATCTTTTAAATGGGTGTTGTGGTGTTGTATCGTACTCAACTCAGCAGGGCTCAGCTTATTGTGTTACCAGCAGTGGCATCCGTTATTAGACGCATACCGTTAACCTCTTAGCTCAATGTTACCTTTAGCTACGTTGAGAAGTATTAGCCCAGCAGTTTTTGCGCTAAACTAGTCGCACTATCTACCCAACAATTCGAGATCAATTATGCGTATGATTTTGGCCGTACTGGTCATTGCGGGCGTTATTTTTTATTTTTTTACTCAATCTAACAATTCTAAAGCCGCGAAAGAAAATATTGAGAAAGGTAAGATTTTTTTAGCTGAAAATGCCAAACGCCAAGGCGTGATGCAAACCTTATCGGGCTTACAATATGAAGTATTAGTCAAAAGCGAAAACACTGAACATCCGAGCGCAAAAAGTAAAGTCACCGTGCATTATCACGGTACACTCATTGACGGTACAGTATTCGACAGTTCTGTTGATCGCGGCGAAACGATCAGCTTTGGCTTAAACCAAGTCATAGCTGGTTGGACCGAAGGTGTACAACTAATGAGCATTGGCGATAAATTCCGTTTTTATATTCCTAGCCAATTGGCTTACGGCAATCGCTCCACCGGCAAAATTGAAGGTGGTTCAGTACTCATATTTGACGTTGAGTTATTTGAGATTAACTAATCAGCACTGAGTATCAGTTTAAACTGAAAATAAAAAAGCCTCCTTGTTGGAGGCTTTTTGTTATGGGTTATTGACTCATTAGGCTTCACTCGATAACGATTTGATTATCATGCTAGATAAAACGGATCATCGATAGACTTCGCCGGCGGTGTAAACCATTTAGGCCCTTGCGCTGTCATATAGAAATGGTCTTCATGGCGAATACCAAACTCGCCTGGTACGCATAACATTGGCTCGTTACTAAAGCACATACCAACCGCCAGCGGGGTAATATCATTACCCACCAAATATGGCCATTCATGAATGTCTAAACCAATACCGTGGCCTGTACGATGAGGTAAGCCCGGAACTGCGTAACCTGGACCAAAACCAGCAGCTTCAAGTACTTTGCGCGCAGCAGCATCTACCTCGCCACACGGTGTACCAATTTGCGCCGCCTCAAATGCGGCAATTTGCGCATCTTGTTCAAGTTGCCATAACTGACGTTGACGAGCGTTGGGTTCACCAAATACATAAGTACGGGTGATATCTGAGTTATATCCCTGTAACTGGCACCCTGTATCAATCAGGACAGTATCATTTAGCGCTAATGCTTTAGGCGATTTAACCCCATGCGGATAAGCAGTATCTTCGCCAAATAGTACGATGCAAAAATACGATCCTTTAGGCGCACCAACGGCAACATGAGCTTGGTGAATAAAGTTTTCAACCTCTGTGGTAGTAATGCCCTCGTATAATATGCTGGCCGCCGCTTTATGTACTTCAAGGGTCATGTCTTTAGCACGTTGCATTAAGGCAATTTCAGCAACCGACTTCATCATCCGACACCCAGCTGTAACCGTTGTGGCGCTGACAAATCGATGCTGTGGAGCGGCTTGGGCTATGCCATCACTGATGAAAAAAGCGGTTGACTCATCAATACCAATTTTGGCTTGGCTCACGCCAATGTTATCTAACACGTCGGCAAATAGCTGAAATGGACTTTCATCCTCATGCCACGTATTCACTTGGCCCTTAATGGTCATATATCCCTGTAACGTATCGAGCTCAAAAGCTGGCGCAATATACTGCACCTCACCCACAGCAGGGATAATCGCGCCAACCATACGCTCACTCGCAAACCAACGAGTACCAGTAAAATAGTACAAGTTAGTGCCAGCATTAACATAAATCGCATCTAAACCGTGTTGTGCCATCAATCGTTGTGCATGTTGAATTCGTCGATTAAATTCATCATCACTTATCAACCCTATGCCATGAGTCATATTCGTGAGTGTGGCTAATGCTTGTTGCGGGCTAACGCCGCCGACACCGATTGTCATAGGTTTTCCTTTAGTTATTTTTATTGTTATTTATCTAGCAATAGAATGATTGAATCAAATCGTCTTATCTTGTCCAAATAGACAAGATAGTTACTACCGATAAGAATACCGTCTGCATCGCTTTGTTACCATTGTATACAATATAAGTTTACAATTTTTGTCTGTTTGATAAACATTATGTCAGCGACTTCACTTGCCAGTTTGCCGTCACACTTGCGATAATCAGCCTTCATTCTACAGAGCTGAGTTCATCAGTCGCCTCCAATGGAGAAACCATGTCCAATATTATTGCTACGCGCCTTAGCGCCATTCGCCAGCAGCTTGAAGTAAACCAAATAGATGCATTCATCATTCCCCGCGCTGACGAATATTTAGGTGAATACGTACCTGCCCGTAATGAACGTTTACATTGGGCCACTGGCTTTACCGGTTCTGCTGGCATGGCTGTTGTGCTAAAAGACCGCGCGGCAATATTTACTGACGGCCGTTACACAGTGCAAGTGCGTCAACAAGTAGACGGTAACTTGTTTGAATATTTAAGTCTGTATGACGATCCACAAATTGACTGGTTAATTAACACGTTACCTGCTGGCGCGAGTGTCGGCATCGATAGCCGTTTACACACCCTAGCTTGGTATCAACAAACTAAAGCACAATTTGATAAAGCCGACATCAATCTCGTCGACGTAGATAACAACCCCATCGATATAAGTTGGCTAGATCGCCCTGCACCGTCAGCATCGACCATGACGCTATTCAGTCACCAAGGAGCTGGACGCAATAGCGTTGAGAAACGTCAACAAATTGGTGTGTTGGTTAAAAAACAAGGTGCCGACGTCGCTCTAATTGCAGCATTAGACTCATGCTGTTGGTTACTCAATATCCGTGGTAATGATGTACCACGCTTCCCCGTCATTCTTGGTTGTGGATTATTATCAACCAATGGCGACATGACCTTTTTTACCGATTTAGCCAAAGTGCCGCAAAATATTGCCGCGCACGTTGGTACTGGCGTGAGCTTTAAAGATGAAGCAGAGCTGGCTTCTGTGTTGGCACAAATGAAGGGGGTTAAGTTATTAGCTGACCCACATTCTGCTAACGCATACTCGCAACTACTCGCACAAAAGGCTGGCGCAAAGCTGATTGTAGGTAGTGACCCTGTTGCATTACCTAAAGCACAAAAAAATAGCGCCGAATTAGCCGGTATGCGTGCATGTCATATCCGTGATGGTGCAGCAGTGAGCCGCTTTTTAGCCTGGTTAGACAACCAAGTTGAGCAACACATCATGCATGATGAAGCCCAACTGGCTGACAAATTAGAAAGCTTTAGATTACAAGACCCGCTGTATCGCGAACCAAGCTTTGACACCATTTCAGCTACCGGCGCCAATGCCGCTATGTGCCATTACAACCACAATAATGGCACGCCAAGCACCATGACCATGGACAGCATTTATTTGGTCGATTCTGGCGCGCAATATTTAGATGGCACCACAGACGTCACTCGTACCATCGCCATTGGCAAGGTGACCGATGAGCAGAAGAAAATGGTCACGCTGGTATTAAAAGGCCATATTGCCCTTGATACTGCCCGTTTCCCTAAAGGCACTTCTGGTCAACAACTCGATGCGTTTGCTCGTCAGTATTTATGGCAGCATGGTTTTGATTATGACCATGGTACTGGCCATGGTGTCGGTCACTTTTTAAGTGTTCACGAAGGCCCGCAGCGTATTGGCAAAAACGTCAATGGCGTGGCATTACTGCCGGGCATGGTATTGTCCAATGAGCCTGGTTATTATCGCGCCGACGGTTTTGGTATTCGTATCGAAAACCTGGTTACAGTGCAGCATTGCCAAGCCCTAACGGGTGCAGAGCGTGAAATGTACGAGTTTGATGTGTTAACTCATATTCCAATGGATGCACGCTTAATTGATAAGTCATTGTTAACTGATTTTGAAGTCAATTGGTTTAATCAATATCAGCAAAAAGTGCATCAAACCTTAGCGCCATTAATGCAAGGTGATGAATTAACTTGGCTCAATAAAGTAACTGCTGCGATTTAAGCGTTAACCAATACAACATAACGCGCGAGCACTGAATATAGGGCTTTAGACGAATAACTCGTCTAAAGCCCTTTTAGTGAAATACCATTAAGTTCAAACTAGGTCATAGCACGCTAAGGCACGACATCAGCGGCAATATTTCCCCCATCATCACAAGCATATTTATCGTCAGATTTACCATGAGTTAACCTGTATACATGTATTAACCCGTTTGGATCGTAAGACATCACTGTCATCTCTACACCGATAATGCGCAATAACAGCATAATGTTGCCAACGTCGATCTTGGACTCACGTCGGTTAATTTGCCTATTCTTGGCAAACGCCACTATTACTAAATAATGGTATTAAATTGCCATACCAAGGGCGGCGATCCGTTATTAGTGATAAATGCTCAAAAGGGTTATAACTGCAGCGAGTGAATTTTATTGTGAGGTATACAAAACAATCTGTTTTTAGTGCGTTTTTGCCTATATAACAAAAAATGTTAGCCGCTTCCTATTTCCGCATTGTCGATTGTTGTAAACTCCGCGCCAACAAAGGCTATGTTGGTAAGAGTAAATTTTACCAGACATGTGTTTAACAAAGTTGTTTAGCACAATACTCGCAGGTCACTAACGCTATATGCGCCAAGTGGATCTCTCACCTAAGTGTTTCTTGTTTAGGGCTCTACCTGCCATAGCCGTGTCGCCAATGAATGACCATTGGTTAACTCATAATTTAAGAGATCAAAAGGTATAATCACTATGAAGTCTGAACAGACTCTCTCTAGCTCGACCGCCGCTTCTGATTCATTTTTGGATCGTTATTTCAATATATCTGCCCGAGGTAGTACCTTAAAACGTGAAGTCATTGCTGGCTTAACGACGTTTTTAGCGATGGTTTATTCGGTGATTGTGGTGCCAAACATGCTCGGCGCGGCAGGGTTTGATCCTGCTGCGGTATTTATCGCCACTTGTTTAATTGCCGCGTTTGGTTCATTACTCATGGGACTATGGGCTAATTTACCTATGGCCATAGGGTGTGCAATATCACTCACCGCATTTACTGCATTTAGCATGGTGCTGGGACAGGGAATATCGATTCCAGTGACTCTTGGTGCTATTTTCCTGATGGGTATCGTATTTACACTTGTGAGTGTCACAGGGATCCGTCAATGGGTGCTCACTAACCTGCCAACCGGTATCGCTCACGGTACGGGAATTGGTATTGGTCTATTTTTACTCCTTATCGCAACCAATAGCGTTAAATTGATTGTATCAAACGATGCCGGTTTACCCGTAAAGCTTGGTGATATTAATAGTTTACCGGTTATCGCAACGATTATTGGTCTTGCTATGACCATAGGGCTTGAGCGCCGGGGCACACCAGGTGGCATATTATTGGTAATAGTCGGACTATCGATTTTTGGGTTAATATTTGATCCAAGCGTGACTTATCAAGGGCTATTTGCTTTGCCGGACTTAATGTCTGATACATCGCTGATTGGTCAACTCGATATTATGGGCGCACTGAATCCAGTAGTACTGCCGATTGTATTGGCATTGGTGATGACCGCCATTTTCGATGCCACAGGCACGATTAGAGCAGTTGCCGGACAAGCGGAACTTCTCGATGATAACGACAATATTGTCGGCGGTGGTAAAGCACTGACATCAGACTCAGTCAGCAGTATTTTTGCTGGCGTGGTAGGCGGCGCTCCTGCAGCAGTTTATATTGAATCCGCAGCTGGAACCGCAGCAGGTGGCAAAACCGGCCTGACTGCAACCATCGTTGGCTTGTTATTTTTGATGATGATGTTCTTAGCGCCGTTAAGCTTTTTGGTACCCGCTTATGCGACAGCTCCTGCGCTTATGTATGTTGGCTTACTGATGCTAAGCAACGTCACCAAGCTTGATTTTGACGATAAAGTCGATGCAATGGCGGGCCTAACCTGCGCGGTATTTATCATTTTAAGCTGTAATATCGTTACTGGGATTATGCTTGGCTTTGTTACCTTGGTTATTGGCCGTATATGTAGCGGCGAGTGGCGTAAGCTGCGACTTGGGGTCATCTTAATCACCCTAGGTTTAGTCGCTTTCTACATGGGTGGCTGGGCGATTTAACCCAATTGTAAACTCAATATTAAGGCCAGCCATAGAGGCTGGCCTTTTTGTTTTCAACAACCATATCTGCTAACGAAAGGGCATCAATTTAACGCCCCTAGTTTTGGACGATCACTCCAATAGGGAGGCCACTTGAATGCCTTGATACGTTTAAATGTGTAAAAGCTCTGTCAGGTTTACGCATTCATCCGTCGAAAGTTTTCGAATGAAGGTTTAGCATCTTTTATGTTTGCTGAGTCGTGTTGAGCTGAGTGGGTATGGGTTAAATGGCCTGCCCTTCATTGTCATCCATCACTTGCAGTGGGCTTATGTGTAGATACTGCTTCGGGACGCTTTGCGCCATCCATGGCCGCTTAACGAAAACGTCCCTGTTTTCGATACCCTCAGTCGCATCTACACTGGATCATTCTATCTCTTCGATTTGGCTTCATTTGGTACGAATGTTAAGTTAAAAGCTAACTTGATTATGCTTCTTTCTAAGTTAGGTATAACGTTCTATTACATTTACGGGTCATCATTTATCTTAGGAAACCAATCATAATTCTTCTGTAGCAAAGACCATTTATTGTAAATTTAATGAGAACGATGAATAAGCAAACGAAAGTAGTATGGTTGAATAATCTAGCCTCATCTAAGTTGTTGATAATTAGTCATTTAAAATAATTATCATTTTTTTAGCCACTTTTATCGCGCAACCTCGATTTGTTTTTATGGTTTAATAATAACTTATCGTTTTACATCAATAAGATAAAGGATTTAGGATGTTATTAATCAATAACTTGAACAGCCGACTTTATTGGGCGAGCCGTTCAATAAGCTGTTAGGCATCATCAATATGAGTACCGAAGATCGACTGAAAATGTGGCGAGCATTCTCGGATCTATTTCTAGATACTGAAATAGAAGATTATGTGTTTGAGTTCATAGCTCGAACAATTTCCGAATGCGGACTTTCCCTATCAGAGGCAGAAGAAATTCTCTGGTACGAGGTTTACCCAGTATTGGAAGGGAACCTTAGAAGTGTTGCAGGAGTATGGGAGGGTTGGCCGGATTCTTGGTTACTTCAAAATCTACCTGCACCGGTTCGCCCAAGTGCTATTCATGGCGATCCCATAATAATCAAAGAGATTAAACGATACTGGCAAAAAGTAACTGAAACCTATGAGGGTCAAAATGCCTAACAAACAGCCCAAGCCGACCGCCACTCCGTTGCTCGTTTTGTGCTTTAACGCTACGCTAGCACAAAATAATCAACTCCGTTCCGGCGGCTTAGCTGGGCGTTAGGCGGTCAAATCTGAATCGGAGATTTAACATGGGAAAAGAATTTCCAGATATCTTAAAAAAATTGCATGCAATTGAAATAGATTATGCTGATGGGGATGGAATAGACTTCGAGCCATTTGATGAATTCTATTCTGAAGAGGATACTTCTGATTGGATCAAGGCATGGACTGGAAACAGTTCACTTGATGGTAGTGAATATTTGATATTTGGCCAAGATGGAACAGGGGGTTATGTTGCAATTTGGCTTGTAAGAAATGATAGCGATTTGCTTCAGCAGCCAATTGTATTTTTTGGCTCTGAGGGGGAAGTTGGAGTAATCGCGCAAAACTTTAGAGACTATGTTTGGTTATTCGCTAATGGCATTGGCCCATATGAGGCTGTAGCTTATCCCGGCCTAGACAGGCCAAAGAATCAAGTGTTTTTTGCATTTGCTAAGAAGTTTGCTTCACAACACGAAAGCACTGCTTCTGAAATTATTGGAAGGGCACAATCAGAATACCCTGATTTTGAAAAATTAATTGAGCAACTATGCAAGTAACCTCATAAGCGCCTAACAAGCGCAGTAAATGCGAACGCGAAAAGCGCTGCGCTTTCTGTGAGCGTTACCCATAAAAATTTAACCTGAAACTCACGAATTAGAATTAATGGTCTAACCCACTTTTGTCCAAAAACGAGTTAGCAGCCCCGCACTTAAGGTGCTGTAATTGCCATGACTATCAATCCATATCATCTAAACTATTCTGTTCTAAAAAATCTTCTCTTTTGACACAGATAAAGTTCAGGATTTAAACAAAAGTTTGTTATACTCCGCGGCCGCTTATCGATGGCACTCAATTGGGTGTATCATTCAAGCTTAATGTTTTTCAGCTATCCGAAGACGTTAATCAACCCAGTTAAGCATGAGTTCAGCCATAAATAAGGCTATCGGCCCCAATATTCCAGATTGATGTTGTGCAGATAATATTAACTTATCGCAACTAAATCGCTTTGTTTTGATGTACATACAGGAACCGCACCATGAAATTCGAATCTTTTAGCTTCGCCCCAGAAATATTACGCGCGATCGCTGAGTGCGGTTATCAATCTATGACGCCAATTCAACAACAAGCGATCCCGGCAATCCGCCGTGGTGAAGACGTGTTGGCCAGCGCACAAACAGGAACAGGTAAAACTGCGGCTTTCGCACTGCCTATTCTGCAAAGAATGTGTGATATCCCAAAAGAAACGATGCCGTCTAACACTCGCGCCTTAATTCTTACACCAACTCGTGAGCTTGCCGCACAGGTTGCAGATAACATTACCGCTTACAGTAAACACCTCAACTTAACCGTATTAACCATTTATGGTGGCGTTAAGATAGATACTCAGTCACAAAAACTGAAACGCGGCGCCGACGTGATTGTTGCAACGCCTGGTCGTTTACTTGAACACATAGTGGCGTGTAACTTAAGTTTATCTAATGTTGAGTTTTTAGTACTTGATGAAGCCGACCGTATGCTTGATATGGGCTTTAGTGCCGATATTAAAAAGATCCTCCAAGCAGTAAATAAAAATCGCCAAAACATGTTGTTCTCTGCCACCTTCTCTACCGAAGTGAAAAAGCTAGCGAATGAAATGCTTGAAAAACCAAAAGTAATTACTGTGGATAAACAAAACACCACAGCAGCTACCGTAAGCCAAGTTATCTACCCTGTTGAACAACGTCGCAAGCGTGAATTATTATCTGAACTTATCGGTACTAAAAACTGGCGCCAAGTGTTGGTATTTACCGCGACCCGTGATGCGGCAGACAAGTTAGTTAAAGAGTTAAATCTAGATGGTATTCCATCTGGCGTAGTTCATGGCGAAAAAGCCCAGGGTAGTCGTCGTCGCGCGCTACGTGAATTTGTGGAAGGCAAAATTCGTGTATTAGTGGCCACCGAAGTTGCTGCCCGTGGTCTTGATATTCAAAACCTTGAATACGTTGTTAACTACGATTTACCGTTTTTAGCCGAAGATTATGTCCACCGTATTGGCCGTACTGGCCGTGCAGGTAAAACTGGTGTGGCAATTTCGTTTGTAAGCCGTGAAGAAGAACGCACATTAGCTGACATTGAAAAATTAATTGGCCAACAAATTCGCCGTGTTACGGTACCAGGTTATGAAGTGGGTAGCCGTGAAATGCTGCTTAAGCAAATTGAAAAACGTCGTAGTTTTGCCAAAAAGCAACAACGCGGTGATAACGCTGGCGCACAGATGATTGCCGAGAAAAACATGGATGGCCGTCGTGTTAAAGTCGGTAAAGTGAGCAGTACCGTGAAGTACAAAAAAATTAAGTAATCTTTTTTGATGCAAACAAAAAGGCGCCTCGGCGCCTTTTTTGTGTATTCATTAAAGTCATTAGCGTGTCATCTGGCGCATTGCTACCAGCAATATCCTTTGTTATCACTAAGGAGCATTCTCAGGATATGACGTCACAACTCGCCTAAGCATAAAGCCGAGCAATAATCGCAAATAATGTAAATCCTGTCGTGCCATGACTCATAGCTACAACGCATGTAAAATCTAGACTTGTCGTCAAAAAACACAATCTTTCATCACAAAAAACGGTCATATTTGTACTATTTTCGCCATAAAGTGACTTTTATATTGGCTTTTTAATAGCGCATCTCGTTACACTGTTCGGCATATAAAAATATCCCTACACAGAGGCTGTACATCATCATGGCGATTCCTACTACATTTGGCACAGCAAATACTCCAGGCACGATTAAGGCGATGCTATTAGGCTGCGGTGAACTCGGCAAAGAAGTGGCTATTGAGCTGCAACGTTATGGTATTGAGGTGATTGGGGTTGATCGCTACCCTAATGCGCCTGCTATGCAAATTGCTCATCGTTTTCATGTAATTAACATGTTGGATGCTCAAGCATTAAAAGCGGTTATTGAGCTTGAAAAGCCTGATTTAGTCATTCCAGAAATTGAAGCCATTGCCACCCAAACCTTAGTGGAACTAGAGCAACAAGGTCTGCATGTCGTGCCGACAGCCAATGCGGCCAAACTGACTATGGATCGTGAAGGAATTCGCCGTCTCGCGGCAGAAACCTTAGCGATTCCAACTTCAAAGTATTTTTTCTGTGACACCCAAGCAGAATTTGAACAAGCCGTAGCCGATATTGGTATTCCTTGTGTGGTTAAGCCGGTGATGAGCTCATCTGGTAAAGGTCAGAGTGTGATTAAATCAGCAGATACTGTTCAGCACGCATGGGCTTACGCTCAAGAAGGCGGCCGCGCAGGCAAAGGCCGAGTGATTGTTGAAGCCTTTATTCCATTTGATTACGAAATTACCTTGCTAACCATTAGCGCTGTTAATGGCATTCACTTTTGTGACCCAATTGGTCACAGACAAGAAGATGGTGATTATCGTGAATCATGGCAACCACAAGCCATGCCAGCTGATGTACTACAAAAAGCCCAAGCTATGAGCCAGCGTGTGGTTGAAGCACTGGGGGGATATGGCTTATTTGGGGTTGAACTATTTATTCGCGGTGATGAAGTGTACTTTTCTGAAGTATCACCAAGGCCACACGACACAGGTTTAGTCACTTTAATCAGCCAAGATTTATCTGAATTTGCTTTGCATGTTCGAGCGATTTTGGGCTTACCAATCAGCAATATTGCCCAACATGGACCCAGTGCTTCTGCAGTGATTTTAGCAACAGGCACCTCGACCAATATTCGTTATCAAGGCATCGCGGCTGCGTTAGCCCCGGCTAACACTCAATTACGTTTGTTTGGTAAACCCGATATTGATGGTCGCCGTCGTTTAGGCGTTGCATTAGCTCGTGATAGCTCGGTGGAAGCTGCGGTCGAAAAAGCTAAAATAGTGGCGAGTAATATCAAGGTTCTATTTTAAATAACGCTTATCTCAGTTAAGCAATAACAGCTCAACAAAATGACTTGATAGACAAAATTAAGCCGCCGAATCTGTTACACGTTTCAGCGGCTTATTTTTTGCTTTTTGCTTTTTGCTTTTTGTGTTTAAGTGAATGTATACCTTAGCTTGATAACTTAGTTTTTTGCTTTTGGCAGTGACTTACTGGCTAAATGAAAGTGGACTAACATCATTAGACGAAATAGCGCTTTGAGTTTACGTTCCTGAT
>Ga0070747_1000939_pt1 | contig 14386 bp, 6 predicted proteins | sample VirMetDEL_Mar_31_FD_77321 | JGI IMG/M metagenome (GOLD analysis project Ga0070747, IMG submission 77321) | Aqueous microbial communities from the Delaware River and Bay under freshwater to marine salinity gradient to study organic matter... | ecosystem: Environmental > Aquatic > Marine > Coastal ...
AAAGATCCCAATAAGTTAAAAGTGTTCATTGAAGGCTTTGATGGGCACTGTTTACGTGCACATGCTTACTTTGGGGACGTAATGCCCGACATTACCCCTAATGACGTAATATCAATTAATAGTATTGCAGAGAAATACCCAGATCTCCGTCAAGACAGTAAACCTATAACTTTCGCGTTAACCTACCAAGGCACTGAGTTTACCTTAATGAATAATTTGGGCTTACCCCCAGATACTGCAAATCAAGTAACAAAGAACTACCACGTCCTCTATAAAGTAAGTGATGATTGGGTACAAGAGAAGCTCGCAGAAGCCTCTGTAAAGGGCTACATTGAAGTGGCTTTTGGATTGAGGGTAAGGACACCTATTCTGGCACAAACGCTCTTAAACAAGCGTACAACCCCAAAGGAGGCCCAAGCAGAAGGGAGAACTGCCGGAAATGCGCTGGGTCAGTCTTATGGATTACTTAATAACCGCTCTGCTGTGGAATTTATGGATAAGGTGTATGCCAGTGAATACACTTATGACATTATGCCCATAGCTCAAGTACATGATAGTCAGTATTACCTTATTCGCGCAAAACCTGAGATATTACAATGGGTTAATACAGAACTCATTAAGTCGATGAACTGGCAAGGATTAGATGAAATAAAGCACGATACGGTTACACTTGATGCAAACTTAGAGCTGCTATATCCTACTATGGCAGATTCTATTAAATTACCCAATAATCTGAATACCCAAGATCTACTTACCTTTCTGGCAACTAAGTGCGATACTTCTGCGCTTTTCTGTCCTGAATACTTTGCAATGCCCTGATATAGGGGCAACAAAACACATAAGGTTTCCTCTATGTTTATAAATAATCACAACGTCTCTATGAGCGTTGCTGCTTGGTTAGCGTCGGACGAATATGACCATAACCACAATCCCAATGTTATTAGCACCACTGCGCTGTTAAGGCCCACTAAGAGCCTACTATTGGAAAAGGCTATCAGAGAAGCATCTGCGATAGATCCAGACAATACTGAGGAATTGGAAGTAGAGATTACCTCTATGGCCCCTAGTAGAATGGGTACCGGTATACACACTGCTATCGAAAATGTCTGGTTACACCCAAATATCAAGAAGACACTGAGCAAGCTAGGGTACCCTGAGAGCGTTGTTGAACATATAGAAGTGAACCCCTCACCATATGAACTAACTGCAGATCCGGATACTATACCTGTATACATGGAAATACGCGGTAAAAAAGATATCTTAGGTTTCACAGTTACTGGTAAATACGATTTTGTAATTAATGGTACTTTAGAGGATTTTAAATCCACCTCCACTTACAGCTATATCAAGCAATCCAATAAAGACAAGTTCATTAAACAGGGCAGTATTTATCGTTGGCTACATCCTGAAGTTATCAAGGATGACATTATGCGGATTCAATATATATTTACAGATTGGTCTGCTGGTAAAGCCAAACAAGACCCGACCTACCCAGCTTCTAGGGTGCTTTCCCAAGAGTACCCTTTACTTAGTTTGGAAGAAACCGAACAGTTTATTACTGCTCGTTTAAACTTATTGATCCAACATGCTAATAGCGATCAGGACGCTATGCCGCCTTGTACTCCAACAGAGCTTTGGCAAGATGAGCCAGTACATAAGTACTACAAAGACCCTGCTAAAAAGGCCCGTAGTACAAAGAATTTCGTTAACTACTGGGAAGCACATACTCGTTACGTAGACGATGGCAGTGTAGGGGAAATCGTTACTATTCCCGGTAATGTGGTCTTTTGTAGATACTGCCCTGCAGTAGGTGCATGTAATCAAGCTAAATCGTATATAGACGCAGGTACTTTAATTCTTTGAGGCATACTATGAAATCTTTTTCAGATATGGAGTATTTTGCTCCACAAGAAAAATTAGTTAATGTATTGATAAAAAAAACACAGAATAACAATCCTAAATTTTTTCGTTTATTAGTTGCCTATACCTTTGCAAAACTCGCTGCAATGATGCGAACCAATATTAATGACATGGGTAAGGAAATTACCCCCGTTAATATGTATGCCATTAATTTAAGTGTGTCTGGCTCGGGTAAAGGATTCTCTACTAATATTATAGAGGATTCTGTTATTAATAAATTTAAACAAAACTTCATGCATTATGCATACCCACAACAAACAGAAACCCATCTAGCTGAACTCGCTAGAATTAAAGCGAATAAAACAGGGACTAGTGAGGAGGAGCTACTCGATAGTATGCGAAATGAGTTCGCTCAATTAGGCCCTATTGTATTTTCCTTCGATTCTGGTACCTCTCCTGCCGTAAAGCAAATGCGACATAAGTTACTTATGTCAGGGGCAGGTGCTATTAACCTAGAAATAGATGAAATAGGTTCCAACCTAGTTGGTAACACAGATGTGCTTAACACCTTCTTAGAGTTGTACGATGTAGGTAAAATTAAACAGAAGCTTATTAAAAATACTACTGAAAATAAGCGTAGCGAGGAAATAGACGGTAGAACACCTGCCAATATGATGCTGTACGGTACACCTAGCAAATTACTGAATGGGAGCAAAACCGAAGAAGAATTCATGTCCATGTTGGATACTGGGTATGCTCGACGCTGTTTATTTGCATACTCACGTAAAATTTATAAAAACGAAACACATACTCCTGAAGAGCTGTACGAGATGTTAATCGATACAGCAGCAAACACGGAATTAGAAAGCCTATCTGAATTGCTTTTCCGATTAGCTGATCCACTCAATTTTCATAAGGAACTTAAAATACCTAAAAAGGTAAGTATAGAGTTGCTTCGATATAAATTGAATTGCGAAAGTCGTGCTGAGCATTTAAGGGAATTTGAAGAGGTACAGAAATCAGAATTAGCACATAGACATTCCAAGGTACGTAAACTAGCTGGTGCGTATGCGTTCATTGATTCTTCTCCTGAAGTACAAATGAACCATCTATACGCAGCTATAAAAATAACAGAAGACTCAGGTGAGGCATTTGCAGAGATACTCAGTAGACCTCGTATACACGAGCGTATTGCACGCTATTTAGCTGAGGTACGCAAGGATGTTACTCAAGTAGATATGATGGAAGATCTTCCTTTTTATAAAGGCAGTACCACACAACGCAGGGACGTTATGACGCAGGCCATTGCTTGGGGATATAGAAACAATATTATTATACGTACTTCTTTTACAGATAATATTGAATTCTTTAAAGGTGAATCCTTAGAAGAAACTCAGTTATCCAGACTAACTGTGGCTTACTCTAATGACTTTGCAATGCATTACGCTCCACAATACGCTCCATGGGAACAATTGCATAAGTTGATTTGCGCAGAAGATTTACATTACACAGCGCATCATTTTAGAGAACAACATAGATCATCCGATAAAGCTATTAAAGGATTTAATTTAGTTATTTTGGATGTGGATTCCGGGATTACATTAGCTTCTGCTAAGGAGCTGTTGAAAGACTATACAAGTCTGTTTGTGACTACTAAACGGCATACCCTTGAAGCTAACCGATTTAGGATTATATTACCTTTATCGCATGTCGTTAAACTTGACCCAGTAGGCTATAGCCAATTTATGCGTAACATATTCCAATGGCTACCTTTCGACGTGGATACTTGCACAAAGGATATTGCGCGTAAATGGGCAAGCCACCCTGGGGAGTACACTTACCAAAGTGGTGCGCTGTTGGATGCCATATTATTCATCCCTGATACTAAAAAACAGGAAGAACAGCAGCAACGGTTTTTAGATAATGCGGCATTAAATAGCTTAGAACGTTGGTTCTTATTACAAACAGATGAAGGCAGTCGATCCAATACATTAATAAAGTATGCGTATGTATTAGCGGATTCTGGGTATGACCTAGAGGCTATACGAGGGGCTATACACGCCTTTAATAATAAAATGAAAAAACCATTACCTGAAGAGGAGATTAACGGCACTATTATGGTGACTATTGCGCGTAAATTACATTAACCAAAGGAAATCAAATGAATAACCATCTTGTACTTATATCCGGTAAATCTGCTACAGGTAAATCGGCTAGTTTAATGGATATAAAAGATTCAAACGGGGTATTGTATTGTAATTGTGAGAACAATAAAAAACTCCCCTTTAGCTTAGCAGAACCATTTAAAGAATTGACTATAACTGATCCTATGACAATGTATCAGGTTTTTGATGAAGCTGAAAAAATGCCCGATGCGCATAGTATTGTGACAGACAGTTTAACTTTCTTAATGGATTTATTTGAGACAATGTACATTTCCAACTCCAGCAATACCATGAAAGCTTGGGGGGATTACGCTCAGTACTTTAAACGGCTGATGAATAACTATGTAGCTCGGTCTACTAAAAATGTTATTTTTACTGCGCATACTTCTGATATCTTTAATGAAGCTGAAATGTCACAGGACACTTTAGTAAAAGTTAAAGGTTCCATAATGAACCAGGGGGTAGAAAGCTACTTTAGTACAGTAATCAGCACTAAAAAAGTATCTATAAAGAATTTGGCTAATTATAAGAATGATTTACTTGTAATTACCGAAGACGAGGAGATGTTAGGTTTTAAATACGTATACCAAACTCGACTCACCAAAGAAACTGTCAATGAACGTATCCGTTCCCCATTAAAAATGTGGGACATTAAGGAAACTTACATTGATAACAACGTCCAACATGTAATCGACCGCTTACATAAGTATTACAAGACAAGTGCTGCTCCAAGCACTCAGACAGTATAACTAGCCGAAATTGCAAAACTAAATTTAAACAATAGGAAAATATTATGTCTTTATTCGAAACTTCAAAAGAAACCACTGGCTTAGATGATGATAGTGTAGCCCGTTCATTTGCTCCCGTAACTAGTGGGGCATACGACTACATTATTGATATGGCGTATTTGGATGAATCCAAAAATGGCGCACTTAGTGTCAATTTTGCATTCAAGGCAGCTAATGGTAGTGAATTAAAAAACACTATTTATATCACCAATCGCCAGAAGCAAGCCTTTTATACAAAAGAAGGTAAGCAATATGATCTACCTGGATTTATTACTGCAAACGCTATCTGTATGCTGGCCTTGGGACAACCGCTGTCCTCACTAGAGCCAGAAGAGAAATCACTCAGGTTGTATAACTATGACGAACGTAAAGAAATGCCCACTAAAAAAAGAGTGTTCATGGATTTACTGGGTAAAGAAATTACTTTAGGTGTTCAGCAAATTCGTGAGAACAAATCAAAACTTAACACCAGCACCGGTAAATACGAGCCAACTGCAGAAGAGCGCCTTATTAACGAAGTAGACAAAGCTTTCCGTGCTGCAGACAAGCTTTCCGTTAAAGAAATTCAAGACGGTAAAGTGGAGCCTGAGCAGTATGCTGCCTGGGTAAAACGTAATGATGGTATATTGCGTGATAAGTACAAGGCTATTGCCGGTGGGACTGCTCCTGCTGCTACAGGACCATTATTCGGGACTACTGCGCCAGCAGCTACCCCTACACCTGTAGGTACGGCAGATGCGCCGGCACCTGTGGCTAATCTATTTGGCCAAAATACCTAATAACAATAAAAACACCTACGAGCGTATTTATACTCTCGGTATTCAGTGCTCTTATAGAAATGTAAGGGCACTTATTTTTATTAAATAGAGGCTTTATGCGTATATTAGGTATGGACCCAAGTATCACTAATTTCGGTTACGCCCTTGCGGAGGTAGACACTACTTCTGGTGCTATCGAAATTTTACAACTAAGTTTACAAAAAACAGAACCCAATACACAAAAGACTGTACGTAAAAACAGTGAAGACCTTGAACGTTGTCGTCAACAAGTTTCCCATATGCGAACTATGGCCAAGTATGCCCATATGGTGTGTGTAGAAATACCAGTCGGTTCCCAATCTGCTAGAGCCATGGCCAGTTACGGTTTCTGTATTGGTATATTGGCATCATTGGATATACCCATGATACAAGTTACCCCCAATCAAGTTAAACGTGCAGCAGTGGGTACCAAGACTGCCTCGAAAGCAGAGATGATTAAATGGGCTATGGCTAAATACCCACATAAAGATTGGCATTTAAAAAAAGGCAAGCCTCTAGGTTGTAATGAGCACATGGCAGATGCTATTGCTGCAATAGAAGCCGGTATTGCCACTAGCGATTACGCAAATGCTATAGCAATGCGACAACACGCTTAACCCCCTTAAATTACAGAGGTTTGCGAATGCAAATTGAACTTAGTGCCACAGAACTTATTTTAGCAGTGCGTGAATACGTCAGTAGACGTGGGGTTGCTCCGGAGAATATATTAGATGTTTTCATACGAGGGGGACGAAAAGGTAAGAGTGGCACTGCCACTGTAAATATCGAAACCTTAGCCAATACTAGCCTCCCTAAGGCCCCTCAGGTATACGGTGATAACGTTATAGCCGTACCCGAAGAAAACCCTGTAGAGATGCTTACAGAGCCTGAAGACGCCCCTCAATTATCTTTTGACTTTGATGCACATATACCTACGCACATAGAGGACTTGCCTGAAGATTACGCCGATGATGAAAAAGATGCTTTAAAAACTTCTTTTAACATCTTCGACATAAAACCAAGGCCCCCATTTACAGGGAACCTATTTCACAATGAAGAAGATACCTAATTTCGTACTTATTGCTTGGGCTGTAGTAGCACTATTTATAGTTATAATCCTTACCCCTATTATATCAATTTTAATTGCTTGTATAGTCGTAGGGTTAGCTATGTACGCCCTATACCTGCTCATACGAATGGATAAAGAAGATCCTTAGAAAGCATCAGTTACATGGTTAATACCATAAGGAGCAGTCGCTGCCCCAATTAAACTATCCGGGGTACCCAATATATGCGGCAAACTTGTTACAGAATCTGATGGATCACTCCAATTAGTATGGAAGAACTGTTCCAATGCTAAAAAGGAAAGGAAGTTTGCCGGGTTCTCTTGTAGTGTACTTTTCACTACTTGTAGTATACGTAATGGGTACTTGGAAAATATAGCAAACCCAGTATCATTCATATACTGTAGCCATTTATTGGTAGGCGTCTCGTAGTTGATATACGTCTTGATTACAGTATCCAGTACCTTAGCAGGGTCTTCTTTCTTTACCCCTACCTTATAGGTATACATAGCATACCTAGATACAAAGTCACTGTACTGAGTGGTTTTAGACAGCAACTTATACGCTGTAGTATCTTGCGTTATAAAGGCGATATCGGTAGCAGTCTTTATCCCCCTACCTATACGGCTATCTCGTCGTATACCTGTTACTGTGCTCGTCCAATCTTTGACTTGATCCAAGTATTGCTCCATCAAATTTTGATTTGTTTCTTGGGTTTCAATGTCGTCTACGATGGTTTGGAACAACCCAGCATCTATTAAAGGTGCAATAGGGTTAATTGCTATTTCTGCTTTCAGTAATGTAATTTGCTCCTGTAATTCCGCAGCCAAGACAGGGTCTGTTTGCTTAGCTACTTTTTGTGCTATACGTAAACGATCCAATTGTGAATTGTCTTTCTGGAACCTGTATAACAAAGAGGCACCTTCTGCCTGTTTTTGTAACATCCAGGTAGGAGGGACTCCTCGAATTGTTCCAATAATAGTATTAGAAATAATATTGTTCTTAAGTACACTAATTGTCTTAAGTACAATCCCTCTTTTACCCATCTGCACCAAATCCGTTAAGAGTGTTTCGGCAATACGTAATGCTTTTGTATGCCCCACCTTATTACCCAGTTTCCCCGCTAAAGAAATCTTACTCCTACCAAATACAATATCTAACAATTCCCTTCTTACCAGCATACCTCCACTAAATTTATCATTAGCATAATCTCGGGTGTCTTTAGGCATCAAACGATACAGCTCCAATTGTTCTGGATCAGTTGCCGCAGCAGAGATAGTTACAAATTCTGAGGGCATCTTTGTAAAATTCTCTTCAAAATCTGCATGAAGAATATCCACAGTAGCCTTATTAATTTGCTTAGTCATCACCTTATCTTCGATAGCAGCGTGCATAGTACCGAGCAATTGGTGTGCTTGGAGATTCTGTTTAAGTACCTCTTCACGCACGCTATGCTTCATAGTGTACCGGTACTTATCTACCCTACCGGATGGTGTAGGAATAGGCACTAGATGATTGCCTGCAGGGCTAGAGTATGTAGCATTGCCCATCTGAGCAAGCACATCTTTACGATTATTAGCTAAGATCGTGGATGCATTCACAGTGATTTCACTGCCGGCAGCCACTTCATTAGTAACCGACATAATAAAACGCTCTCTGGTGCTTAAACCACCCACAGGATTCACAAACATGAGTTTAGGTTGCCCTGTAGTATCGCTGGAATCAGTAGGCACAAATCCCCGGTTTATATACCCCTTCTTCTCCAGTTCAGCATGCTCAGCCACAGCATCTATATCAGACATAAAGATCCCTACATAGGGGTCCAGTAGCTGCTTAATATGCCCCTGAGTCTGCAACGTAGGGTCACTATCGAAGTTACGCTCAAGAGATACCTCATCATGGTCTTTAAGCAGTGCAGAGAAGAAAGTAATACCGTTTTCGATACCATTACTATCGAACTCCCGGGTGATAGTTTCTCCTGCCATCTGGCGCATATCATTATGGGTATTATCCACTGCACTTAAGCTAACCAACTCGTCCAGTAAAGGAATAAGTTCTTGTTTAGCTGCTTCAGGAATAGGGGTGTGTGCCACATTTAATCGAGCTAACGTCTCTAGATTGGCAATACGAGTGGTATTTAAAAGTTGCTCTTTCACACCTGCCCTACCGGTAGCCATATACTGCCCTAAAGAGCGTGCTTGAGAGGACATAAAATTACCCTCCCTACCATATTGGGTAGCTACTTGCGTTGTGATATCGGCTATTCTGGCTTGCCTAGCAGTGGTATCCGTAAGCATACTTAATACTGTGGTGTAATTAGCTGCAGTTATAGCCCCATACACGGTACCCAGACGGGTTTTCATCAATCCATACGTTAATGCTGACCACTGTAACTCATCGGTTATAGGTACTCGAAAGTTACGTGAGATATTCAGTGTTACTGAATCTGCAATACGTTTACGTGTGCCATCTAGTTCATGCTTTGAACGTAGTAGTACATGCTCTAAACGCTTGTAGGTAAGTGAACCCAAGTGACCTATTTCACTGACTATTTGTGAAATAATACCATCACGGGCTATGCCTAAGTTACGTCGAGCCGTATCCATAGCATCCATGTATTGCTCTTTTTCCTGAGCATCAGGAATACCTAATATGCCCATAGCTGCAAAATGCCCTAAAGCTCGGGTCTTTTTGAAAGTACTATTAGTACCCCGAGCTGTATGCCATTTCTTTTTGTTCCATTTACGTAAAGGATTCAATATTGCCGCAGACCATGCGTCGGATAACGCTGGGTTGAGATTATCGTATTTCTGCCACATCTTAGTTAAACGCATATTGTTTTCATGTAAGTAAGCCACGTCTTGGGCCATAGAAAACAAAGCAGCATCGCTTTTCATATTACGTGAACGAGAGATTCTATTCTGTATGGTGTCTAAAATATTTAAGAATAGGTGCCATAATCGTTGAGCCAAAGGCCCTGCTTTAACATCTCGTAAAGGCGCCTGGGTATTCGTGGTACCCAAGAAGTCATTCAGTTTTTTATTGGTTAACCCATAAGCGATAAACTCATTGATACCGACAGAGATTTTACGGGAAACAGTAGAGCCATCAGTACTACGCCCAGTGACAGTGACAGTTTTGTTGTTATTAAATATGTAGTCGAATAGCTTCTTAGCAGCATCTTTTTCTGCCTGCTCATCTACCTTGAATTTAATATCACCATTGGCATCTGTTTGAAGAAATATTCTCCAACCTTCCCCATTAAATTGAGCATTCAAATCAGTAACAGTTTTCTGCATTAACTGTTGGATCTCACGGTATGTGCCGTAGTTACGATAGTCTGCTAGGCCCGCTTTAGTACTGATATGGACCAATTCGTGCGTGTACACCTCTTTAGGGGTAAGTCCTACTAGCGTATTAGCAGAACGCTGAGCCATATTCACAAATACGTCTGTACCCCGTTGAGCGCCCCATACGGTATCCCCTTCGGTACGTAACTTAAGCTCATGGGTATCAATGGTACGAAATACCTTTTGAACCAAGTTAGTCATTACATTACGTAGAGTAGTGTCGTGGGCAGTGTCAGTCGTTAATGTACTACCCCGGCTTAGGTTCTCCAGTGTTTCATACACAGGAAGTACGGTATCTGCTGTCAAGGGCTGTATATTGGTCGCATTAAAGTTATCTAAATCTGGATTAGTAGCAGAGCCTAATGTATCACCGATATTCCTAGTAATATCCCCCATTAATGTAGAGCTTAATTTAGTAATTTTAGTAGGAGTAGAATCCGCTTTCTCTATAGTAATAGCCGAATTAGCATCATTAAGATGGTCCATTACTTTTAGGTCATTTTCTAACAATTTCCGCTTACTTTCTTTGGCTGCTTTTACTGCTTGCCGCAATTCATTACGTATAGTTGTAACTATTTCGAAAGACTCTATCCCCTGCTCTTTTGCATAGGTCTGGAAGGTAGAGTGAGTTATGCCTATTGAACCCGTTTCATCTACCATGGCTTGCTTATCAGCAAGAAACGCCTCATTTAATAGTTGAGTGGCGCCTTTCTTACCCGTGGTGAATAACTGAATACTCTCTTCAAGGGCAGCCGATACAGCCTCTGCTACAGAATAATCTGTAGCCATATCCAGGATACCCTGATTATAGGTAGTACCTGTGTCTTGGATAGCGTTCAACGAGGTGATCATAGCATCGTGGATAGCCATCATGGATTTCTTACCGAACACACGAGAGATGGCGTTTGCATCCATACTTTGGATAAGGTTTACTACACCCGACACTCCAGGATAGTCATACACCGTTTCTTGGTATATTCCCGAGGTACTCTTACTGTCCCTTCCTGCGGTTAAAGTATTAGCATGAAAAACTTGTACTTTACCGTTGAATTGGGCAGCCCTGCGTTTAGTAGAGGCGGCGTATATACCCTCCTCTCTAGTCGAAGCAGAGGCAGAAGATACCAATGGGCGTAGTTTGTACAGGAGACTATTTTTATCTTCAAAAAGTTTGTTGTACTCCTCTACAGTGACAATCTCACCTGCTGCTACACGTTCTGCTAAAGCTGCGCGTACAGCACGATATTCCGTGTTATACAGAATGAACAACAAATTCATTGCACGGTTCAACTTGTCGTAGAACGGTTTTGTAGGTAAGGAAGCTTCTATGGTTTGTTCTAAAGGCTCTGCCAACATACCCGTTAAAAAGGTATTAAGCACCCGTAATTGTTGGGCAGATAGCTTCTCCTTCGTTACATCGAAAGAAGGCTGTATATCTAGGCCCACAGTACGACTCAAGAAACTTATGGCTTCTTCCGGATTCGTTTTTAACTTATTATGTATTTCTATCACTATATTTTCGATAAAATTAGTAATAAGTTTAGGGGCGCCTGCACTATAATTACTCTGCATTACCATAGGTTTTGCATCGTCGCGAACAAATCCACCCATCAGTGCAGTAAACGCAGTGTAGTTCTCTTCATTATCTGCTTTTGCTAAGTTAATTTGTAACTTCTGTAGAAACATACCGTAGTTATCAGCATTATTATCTATTTTTAAGTGGTGATGCAGGTTCGGTGCATTATTGGTTAGAATGCCTGCAGCGTTCAATTGTGCGTAAACCAGCCCATGGTCATCGGATTGCAGTGCCCCTAAGCCCACACCTGACGTTTTGGCATCCAATTCGATACCTGCATTTGTTAGAAAATACTCATTACCTTCTGCATCCTTCTTGGTGTTGGTACTATCATTGAGCAACATTAGTGCAGCTAGAGTATTGGCGCCTTTACCGTAAGTATTAATAGCTGTAATTACGGCAGGAGAAGCGTATTCACCTTTCTTTAAAGCAGCAAGTGCTGCTGCAATAATAGGCATTTTACGGTAGCGAATAAGTTCCATAGTATTCTGGCGAGCATCTTTAGTGCTTGCCTCAAGAACAGGGGAATCTGTAGCACCCCCTAACCCCTCTTCTAACGCTAAACTGGTGTAGGGGTTATTGAAATACACCGGATCATCTGCCAACCAAGTTTGGTGGGCAATAATGTGCCGTACCAGTTTGGAAGATTGATAAGAGAAACTACTATTATTTGTACGCATACGGGTATTACTCTGACTTGTATAATCAAAGTAAAACGGATCACGATTGTTTTTTAAGTATCTTTTGTAAAATTCACCTACGTTATCAATTTCCCGGTCGATACCTAAGTTTTTACTACGAATATTTTCCTTATTATATAAAGGGGCGTTTGCCTGATCAAAGTCGTAGCCCTGTACAGTACGAAAGAATTGCTTAGCTTTTTCAGCTACTTTAGGCTGTAGAGAAACCAGATCACGTAGCATAGTTTCCATTTCTGGTTTGAACTGCCAAGGTTGTCTACGGCCATGATTCATAGCAGCTAGTATGTTGTCTGAAACAGTTTGCCCTTGATCGAAAGTAGTACCTTTCTCGTATTTCTTACCTACCTTAAAACCAGGGAAGCTTGTAGGGCGTTCTGTTTTAACAAGCTCTTCCATAGCTGCGTCTACATCTGCAATTTCTCCTACGCTTTCCTTGAATTTAAGGTACCCTTGTGTGGGGGCATAATTATGCTGCCCATGTGTAATGGTATCCTGCAATCGAATAAATAGAGGATTCTCTCTACTACGCTGATTAGGAAGTTCAACAGGGGAAATCGTAACATAGCCCAATTGCTCTAATGTGGTTAATGCTTGTAACCCAATAGCTGTAGCGAGTTTTACTTTGGTATCGTATTCTGCTGTTGTAGCATCTACTTGAATACCCGTATCCCGTAATACCGTCTGCCCTAAATTAGTAGCAGCGCGGGTTAGGTGCGTACCCACATCACGTAAGTACACGTGTTCAGCTTTTATAGGAGCATTAGTGGGTTCGCCTAGTAAACTGTTGATACTACTATCGTCGTTGAATAAGGTATTGCGGGCGTCATTTGTGAGCCAAGTCATAGCAGCTATGCCTATAGCCGACTTAATATTAGGATCTAATCTGCCTTTTATAATGTCTTTACCATTTTTAGTTTTACCGGTAACTACTTGTTCATAAAAATAAGCTAAAGGGTTGCTCCTAGATTTGACAGTATCCCCTATCGTATCTTTATAGGAAAAATTTGGGCTAGCCCCTGTTTCGATTTCATCTATTTCAGTAAATTTTTTAGCGAACGTTTCCGTAAACTTAGCCATCTGTACCACAGTTTTACGGTGCACTTCAGGCACTACTTGAGGGTTATTTATCACCTCTGCCATGTAGTTTTCATGGGCATGTAAAGGAGCATCTCTACGCGACTTAAAAGTAAAGAGGCTATCCACCACTCTTTCAGGGAAAAGAGGAGAATCCTTAATACGACGCATTAGCCCTTTAAGCACAGGTTTAAGTGGTAAGACATTATTAATAGGTTCTGGATTAACGGCCTCTATAGGTGACGTAGGGGCATTTGTAATATAGTCAGGAATTTCCAGTGTTGTTTCTGCATCTGTAAGAAAAGGAGGGACCTCTATGGCTTCCTCTAAAGGCGTAGTGGTATCTACCTCAGTCACAGTACCCAAAGGGGGTATTGTTGCTTCAGTGACCTCAGAGGGTGCATTAAAAGCGTTATCTACACGATTGGACAATGCAGTATGTATGAACTGCAGTGTCTGTACCTCATTAGAAATACTGGTTCTTAATTTATTAAAAGACTCTGCTTTAGTATAAGTAAAACTTTTACTTTCTGTATAAGGTTTAAAAGAACTGATGAGCTTAGTACTTTTATTAAATATAAGGCCGGGTAGATTAGGTGCTGTAGGACGTGGGCCAGCTTCTGAAGAGATAGCTGCGTTGTAAGCCGCTACTTGTTCAAATGCTGCTAATTTTTGGGTATGCTTATCTGCCCATACACTGAAATTTTGTAAAGCACGTTTAGCACCATTCTCATTATTCTGAATAAGTGCATTGGCTACAATCTGTGCATGGGTGTTGTACCCAATAAAGATTTGCCCGGTACCGCTTTGGATCTCATTAGTTACATCCACTAATTTCTTTCTATCCAGAAATTGGGTGTATGTTTGTACGAACTCGGTATCTTGTGCGTTCAATTTACCGCTATCCAACAAAGCTTGCGCGGTATCCGTGTCAACCGTTGTACCATCATCGGTGATCATAGCGAATAGCACAGAGTTTTTAGCCGCTTCTGCGTTCTCTACTGGCGTGTTCTT
>Ga0070747_1000942_pt1 | contig 14373 bp, 14 predicted proteins | sample VirMetDEL_Mar_31_FD_77321 | JGI IMG/M metagenome (GOLD analysis project Ga0070747, IMG submission 77321) | Aqueous microbial communities from the Delaware River and Bay under freshwater to marine salinity gradient to study organic matter... | ecosystem: Environmental > Aquatic > Marine > Coastal...
ATCCTGTCGTCTACCTCTCCAACATCTGGAGCGTCTAGAGTTATTAAGTTTGGACTACCACTATTACCAGCTATATAAGATACACTACCTAAAAGAACATACTGGTAGAACGACCATTGGAATACTAAATCCTCTTCTGTCCAAATAAAAGCACCACCAACTATAATTCTGTCTACCTCTGTATTAGAGAGACCATTTATAATAGTCGTATTGTTTTCTATATTTGTGGTATTGGTTTCAATATTAGTAGTATTAGCTTCTACTTGTGGTTGTAGAGGGTTTAATAAAACTAAATCTGTTAACGCTAATTGTGTAGCACCAACACCATATGTTCCTGTACCTGTTTGTAATGCGTATCTAAATAATGTATTGTAGTCTACTAAGGCTTTTGAGAGTTCTCCTGTAAAAACAACAATATCTGTATCTTCTACAATGTATTCTGGTAATGTATTAATAGCATCAATAAGTGAATCAGTAATATCGCCATCTACAATACCTAAAGATTTTTCTATAACTAGATTATTCTGTAACGAAAATATAAAACTCGGTACATCAGTAGGCTCTTCTGTGTCTCCTGGCTCATAACCAGGGTCTTCCAAATCAATTTCTAAAATAAACTCCATCTGTAGAAGCTTCATGTATAAGCACATGATTTCTTCAAATAGATCCGTACATAACCCGTAAGTTAAACGTTCAGAATATTCAGTTATTAAATATCTATATCTTATTTTTAATGCTTCATAATAGGATTCATCCGTATCATAATGCTCTCTTTGGTATAATAGTGGCTCTCTCATTAGCTACATCCGCAGTTAAAGTCTGTACCCCCGTCTAATAGAGTTCCTAATAGAGCAATCTTTAAATTAGCTCCTATTAAATCTGCCGCTTGAATGTCTAAAGAAATTCCTTTCCTAACTATGACCATTCGAGAAATCCACGTAAAAATTGTAGTATCACAAGAACATCCGCCGTCTTTTACATTGTCGTCAATTACATCTTTAAGTCTACCTTCATGGGATTGTAATGTTATTAAATCTAGTTCCTCAGCCATAATTAAAAAGTTAAATTATAAGAATAGGGACCATCCGAAAATAGTCCCTATTGAAGTTAGTGTTAAGAAGTTAGGGACTATTCTTCCACTACTGCATCTCCATCTAAGGCTGCAATAGTTACAGTAAGTCCTGTTTTAACTGCAATAGCGAGCTTTAATTGCTCTGCAGTTCTAGTACCTGTACCTGCTTTATTAGGAACCTCTCTAGCAATATGGTACGTGTACACAACATATGTTGCGCCAGCTTCCACTTTGCTCGCAGGTCTAATAACTGGGAATCCAACTCTATTAGTAATACCATCCGCAGATAAAGTATTATCTTCTAATTCGATTACGTCAGAATCTTGTCCTGTAGAAGGAACAGCACTAACTGGATACGTAATAACAGAACCGTCGGTAGCTGCTAATCGAAAAGTAGAATTGATAGGAGCAGTAACAGTAATAGTGTTAGTTGCTAATACGGCAGTAAATCCTAAGAATGGAGATTCTGCTTTCAAACCATCTGCATTGATTAAAGCAGTAATTCCTGCTAATGTAGATGCTTCAAAGTTTTTCATTGGTACATCCATAGTACCAACAGTTGTGTTAATTAGTTTTACATAAAGAGGTTCTGTTCCTGCTATAGGAGCAGTAAGGTCAATTGCACCTGTACCTGCAGTACCTGCGTTTGCTACTACTTTAATAGCCGAAACTACTTCAGAGCCTTTGAATGGGTTAGAAGTGATATTACCAACCGCAACTTGCGCTTCTGCACCAGTCAAGGCTGCTACAATAGCACCTTCTTCAATAAATCCTAATTTACCTGCTCTGATTTCAGCAAATGATATTGCTACAGCGTCAGTGTTTACGATTAATAATTGTTTTTGCATGATTATTTAATTTAAAAATTATAGTTATTCTGTTTTGTTAGCTTGTGCAGAATTAGTTTGATAACGTGGAGATTCTATAACTTCTAAAATGTGCTGTATGGTAAGATCGACTATTTCGTCGTGTGTGTGCTCTGCTAATTCGCAATCTGTATACGAAGATAATTCAACTTTTAAGGGTTTCCTAATGTAATTATACGTGACCCCTTTTAATATAAACCTTTTACCGCCATATACTTTTATGACATTACCAGTAATGGTTGTTAGGCATCCTGTTTCAGGGGTTGATTTTCTATATGGGTCTCTTTGCGCTTTGTATATAACATCATGGGATACCAGTCTTAACGGTACTTCGTCAGTAAGTGTTTCACTTAAAACTCTATTACAAACATCATAACCTATAGTAGCAAATCCAGGAATGTAAAACATGTAATCTAAAGGTAAAGATAGCACCGTACCATCTCCCTCTTGAAATCCTGATAAATTATTTGTACTTAACTCTATAATTACCCTAATATCATCAAGACGCTTTTGGGTAGCTTCAAATCCAAGCTCTGCCTGGTCAGACTTATCAAACCGATCTTTAATAAATCTAAGAATCATTTTGTTGATGAACGCATCCATCTCTTCCGGTTCAAAATTACCATAGACAAAGCTCGCAACTTTCTGCAAGCCTTGGTCTACATGGTAATGCATTTCTGCTATAGTCATAGTTAGGGTATAATATTATTTAAACTGTTTAAGTCTAGCTTTTAGAGTAACTAACGTTTCAGAGTTTCGCTTGTCTTTTAAGAACAGCACCACTTCTTCTTCAGAGTTACCTAATGCCTCTTCACCATCTAAGTATGTATTCCCTACTTTTCTAAGCACTTCTGCAGATAAACAATTTCTAATAAAAGCTTTGATACTTAAATCAGAGTTATTTGCAGTAGCATAAAATAGTGTTGGGTTTTCATTAGCTAATTTCTCAAGAGTAATTTCCTGAGTTTCAGCATCCATAGAATCTGGATATTCTCCAAGTACGCGAAGCACTTGAATCATTTTCTCTTTATCCGCAGAGACTTTAATATAAGAAGCCAATGCTTTTTTACGCGCATCTTTAGCGGCAACAAGTGCAACTTTTTCACGACTCTTATCTTCAACAATAAAAGTATGTCTACGCTTTCTTCTTAGCTCGTCTTTATCCGTAGAATCTATAAGAACATACGGGTGAGAAGAACTAAACTTGTATTTTATATAATCCATCACATTGATTGGATTTCCTGCCTTATCTGTGTCAATCTCAAAGTCTACGCCTTGAGCAGGTACTTCAATAGAAAGATTCATAAACCATTCTTTTACTTGTTTGTAGAAAGAAGGATCTGAATCTGATACACCCAAAATAGGGGGCATGTATTTTTGTGTTTCCGTTAAAGTTAGTCCTGTGTTTACATCGCCAGATGAAGAGAAGGTTGACCCTATTTTGCGTTTAGCACTTTCATAAATATGGTCAGGTAAATTGGTTTTGTTTGGTTTTCTTTTTATTGTGATTGTTTTACTCATTGTTGGTAAATTAAAATTATTAAAAATAAGGCTCCCAAAATTAATCAGGAGCCTTTATTATATCTATGATGCAACACATTCTAAATGGAAGCAGTTTGTAGCTCTACGGATAGAGATACCACCTTCTTTCATAAAGTGTACTGAACCACCGTCAATATCAGAAGCTCTTAATGAGTTACCATCAAATCCTTTAGGAATTGTAGCACCTGCAACAGCCCATCTGATTAATTCACGTCCTTTTCTAGATACTAACTGTACGTTAGGTTGTCCATCGTAAGTACTCATATCTAAGAAAATCATTCTGTATGATTCTAATGGTAATCCTGTAACAGGATGTTTACGAGAGTTAAGTGCTCTTGCACCGTGGTCTAATAAAGGTAAGTGTCTTACAGTAATCTTGTGACCATCAATATGTTGGTAAGATGTAAAGAATCCACCTAACTCTAAGTTACGTCCTGAACCAGAGATGAAGCTTGAAGGGTCTGTGTTTTTGATATAAGAACCACCAGACACTTGATCTTTCATTGCATTATCAAACTCTTCTAATCCACCAATACCTGTGAACAATACAACGTTCATGTTCTGAGCATCAGAAGCACCGTATAATGTATCACGTACTGTATTCTTAAGCTTAGTAGCTGTAAGTTTAGAGTAAGTATCGTAGTTAGGAATTTGTTCTAATACACCTGAACCGATTGGAATAACGTTTCCATTATCATCTTTCAAGTGTACAACACCGTTAGTATCACGGTTATATTGAGAATACCAGTAAGAATACTCACATTCTTCTTTCCAACGTAACATGTGTTGGTACTCTTCAAAATCATACCATAATTTTGTAGTTCCACCATTAATGTTAAACTGAACGTTTACCACACGGTTTTGAGCATTACCTTCATAACGGTAAGACTTTCTAATGTTAGAAATCTGGTTTCTAGCTTTAGATGGAGCAACCCAGTTACTTTCGTTACCTCTAGAACCTGAGAATGATACAGGTGCAAACATTTGAATAAATGCTAAACCTTCAACATCTTCAGAAGCGATAGAAGCCGCAGCATCAGGAGATGCTAATTGTAACGTGTAATCCCATCCGCCAGACAATCCTTCTCTAGCATCTTCCATTACTCTCATCTGCAATCCATCAGGATTTTCGATTAAGTATTGACGAACAAACCATTTTTCAGGAAAGTTCACTACAAAACGAGTGTAGTTCTCACCAGTACCTGAAACTAATTTAGTTGCAGTAACAGCTTTGTTGATTCGACCCATAACAGGATAATCGTACTCGGTATCATTAATGTACCTAACGTTACCCATACCTTCAGTTAAGAAAGATAAAGGAAAACGCTTGTCCTCTTTACCTGCTAAGTGTGTAATTACCGGCGACAGTACGTCCGGTTGAGTTAAAAGGGCATTTGACAATGAATTCTCATCAGTCATTCCCTTGGCATTCCAAATATCTTCGTACAAACGAAGTTTTTTATTGTTATCAGCCATTGTAAATATTTAAAGGGTTATTAAAAAATTTATTTACCTGGTGCTGTAATAACTTAAATGTACTGTCGAATACGGTTTATAGTATTTCTTTTAACTCTGGTAATTTCTGCGCTCTTGAATTTCCTCCTTTAGGTCCTTTGTTTAAGTTCGATGCCGAAGTTCCACTTCCTGAACCGCTACGAAGTCTGTCTCGTAAAGCTGTGTTCTTAGCCGAGGCTTGAACTGTTCTTGCAATCTTTCCTAAATCAAAGTTCTTAAAGTATAAATACTCTAGAGCTAATGTACTTTCTGTATCTATCTTTTCCATAGCGGCTGCTCGTTGAGTAGTACCTTTAGAATCAATAGGTTTAGACATCCAATCATAGAACGCCTGTTTATCTTTATCAGGAACAACTAGTCCCTTTAAGTTTCCTTGTTTAATAGTAGAACCTATTTGTTTCCAAGTTTCTACATTTTGCTGTTCTACTTCTTTGGCTTGAATTTCTTGACGTTCAAGTTCTACAGTACGGTCATGTTCAGCCATTGCATCTAGTTTAGACTTAGCAATGTTGGACTGCTTTAATAAAAGTTCGCTATCTTCTAAATCCTTGATAGTGTCTTTAATATCATCATCTGTATACCCCATTTTAGAATAGAGTTCTCCAACCAATCTTTTTTGAATACCGATGTCTTCTTTTAGCGCATCTTCAGTAATTGATTTGTAGTCCTGTGCTTTACTAACTGTTTCAAAGTATCTGTTAGCATCACCTCCTTCAGCTCTGTACTTAAGATATTGTTGTACATCTGGAAACTGTTCAAACACTCTGGATACATACTGTTCTCCAATTTGTTCTCCTGCTTTACGTGTAAAATCTGCAATACCTGTTACATTGTCCTCAAAGTCTCCTTCAATTTCATAACCTAGAACTTCATTAAGTTCATCAATTACAGTGGGTTCGGTGTCAGCATCATCAACTACATCTTCTGTAGTGTCTTCGCTGTCTTGAGTTGCATCAGTATTATCAGATACATCATCTTGACTAGTAGCGTCTTGGGAGTTGTCATCATCTTGATTGGCAGATGAGTCATCATTTTGTGCGTCGGATGAATCTCCGTTGTCTGTAGATGCGTTTGTTGCATCTTGAGAATCGTCATTTGCGTCTTGCATATCGTCCTGAGCACTCTGGTTTAAAATGTCCCCAAGCGACACATCGCTAAAATCAAATCCTGTACTTGTGTTATCCATATATTTACAAAATTAATTAAACAAAATTATATATCATATTTTTATATTTATCCTAGTAAAACCGTTACTTATATATGCTTTTTGCAAAATTTAATTTTGCTTACTTTGTTTACTAGCTGCTATTTTCTTATTTTCTATGCGTTCTTTCATTTCAAGCTCTTTATCTTTTTGACCTAATTTTGCGTATTCTATAGAGTCATCTTGCATAGGTTCTTCCTGGTCAAGTTTAGCCCATTCTACATCCATTTTTTCAGTATGCATTTTCTCTTTAGAGGCAATATCTTTATCTTGTGTTTGAGCTTCAAACGCTCTAGCACCTTCTTCAGCTTGTTGCTTCATAGCTTCTAGCTGTTGTGCTTGGTCGCCTTGCATCTTTTGCATCTTTTCTTCGTAAGCTTGTTTCTGTGCTTCAGCTTCTTTTACCTTTTCCTTAATCCCTGCGAAATTACTACTGTCTAATATCTCAGATACAGTAGAAGGGTTACTTCCGTTCTGTGCAAATTGCATTGCAAAAGCTTTAAGTGTTTTAAGCTTCTCGTCTTCAGCGTTTGAGTTCTTAATAAATAATCCAAGATCCGCTTCCTGTATATCATCTGGACCAATAGAAAGAATAGACTCTCTAAAATCATTGGTAATATAAGAGGCATGTTTTCCATCTTTCCAAGCTGTTTTGGATACATCAAGTAAGCCCTGCATATCACGCTCTTCAAACTTTGAAAACTTTCTAAATATCTCTGAAGTAATTACATTGGATTGCCCGACTGCCATATTCGTATTACTCGCTCCATCTGAAGCCATAATATTTCCTTTACGTTGTCTGGTTACTCCTAAGAGTTCTTCCCATTCTCCTTTAATAGCTTGGAGTAATTCAAACTGTGCAGATATATACTGTCCAAGACTCATGTCAAGTACTTGAAACTGATTGAAACTTAAACGCTCTTTGTTCTGTCCAACTGCAGAAGAATCTATAAAAGCAAACCCTAAGGCATCTGCCATATACATAAACTTCTCTTCATCCCATCCATGCTTTTTAGGAATCATATTCATCTCCATTAGAGCAATTTTATCTTTGTTTTTTGCAATAGATAATTCTAATCTATAATGAAACACATTAAATAAAATTTGGTAGGGAATACCCATTGAAACTACTGAAATATTCTCAGAATTTCTATCCGAATATGCAACCCCATTGTATGAAAGTTTACAGGTAGATTTATTGGTCAACTCATTACGTTGCGCTTCTATTGGGCGTATATGTTTAAAAATGGTACCGTCTATACGATAACCTTCCCAACCTTCAGAAATCCATAGCCATTCTACAGTCTCGTCAGGTAATGCTTTATAGCCTTCTCCAACTTCAATAGTCTGCATAATACCAAACTCGTCAGGTTCTTCAATATATCCAACCCGTGTAAAGGATTTCCAATTTAGATGAAATACTTCTACAAGCCTATCTGATAGCGATTCGTTGTCTCCTTGATTCCCATTCTGTAGTAAGAACGGAATACTAAACCCTTCACGTTCTTTAGATTCAGGACGTTCCAATTGGTCTATCTCATCCGCTGTAAGTACATCATGAAACATATCCACCACATCATTTACACTCATAAGTCTACGTTGTCCAGCCATATCGCCGTCTTCTGTAAACTTAGTATTCGGAGATTTTTCCTGAAAGAAATCGGTAGGAGATACAATCTCATATTCTACCTCATTAAATAACGTTCCTCTATAACTGTATACTTCTCCTGTAACTAACCAATCAAAAAATCCAGTTTGTAATTTATCAGTCAACTCCACACGGTCTACAATGTAGTCCATAGCTTGTTGTCCCATAATAGCACGTTTGTCTCTGTAACTTACTTCTACTTGTTTCGCAAACTCTTTTTCATTTGGAAGTTCTTGAGAAGGTACACCTGTTTCAGCGCCTTGCTCGTTTATTTTATTTACAAAAGACTGTTCTAAATAACTTCTATATTGTTCGGTGCGGTATTCTTCAAATTTATTTTTAACGTCTGAGTTACGTACAACAACCTGGTAGTTAAAAGGTCTCGCAGCACGTTCTCCTAATAACAGGTCAATGATAGGTTTTATAATATTGTATGATCTGATTTTAGCAGGGAACTTTCTTTTAGTTCCTGAGCCCTTTGAAGATTTATAAGGGTCAGATACATAATCATAATGTGCTGTATTCAGCTTACCATTATAAAAATCGTATAAAGTGTAGAATTCTTGTTTACGTTTTGAGTTAAGGTCTGCACGTTCAATGTAGGCTTTTATAGTATCTTTACCCCATTGAAAATCTTTCTTCTTCTTATTGGCGTATGATATTTTTTGTCTCGGTATTATAGTAGAACTCATAAGTTAATAGGTTAAATTAGAAGAATTCTCTATCAAAAAAATTCTCAGATTCTGTATTAACTTGTGCTTCTTCTACCTCACGGTCATGGAGGTCTATGAGACATAACATTCCGACTAGTAGGGCAGATACCCTATCGAAGTTACCTTTTCTGTTGTATTTAATAAGCTCATTTAATAGAGCAATATCATTTATATAATGCAAATTTAATCTTTTATCTCCAGATTCTGTCATACCTCTGGAGGTTTTTAACCAATCACGAAGATAAATCTCCGCTTGGTCCTTCCTTTGAACAGACCCCATAGAAGTTCCGTATCCTCTTCCAAGTGCCTTAATGTTAATGTTTTCCTTCTTATTGAAAATCTCTGCTTCATGTAAAAGAAGGTGCATTTTCTTCTTACGTTTCGCATAAGGAATCACTTCACCACGGTCATTTTCAAATCCTATTTTAGCATTGTAATACTCTGCGAGCATAAATAAATTCTCGTTGTACTCATCTTGAGAATCGGGTCTTCCAACATAAGAAGCAACAATCATATCGTCAGGTTTAGAGAACTTGTTTATACGCTTAATCACATAAGCCGCACCTAAGGATTGTCCGCCCTCGTGCGCGTAGGGGTCATGGACAATAATGTACATATCATCAGGAGTATACCCACTATTACCTGCGTATGGAGACTGATAAACAGTCACACATCCCTCTAACCAATCCCCCTTTTGATGTGGAAACTTTAATAGCGGTCTAGCAGAATCATCCAGTCTAAACTTTACAATACCATTCTTATTCTCATACAATCTCCCATGAACCGCTAATCGCTTATCAAGTCCTGTACGCATGATTTCATTACGGTGCTCTGCGAGTGTAACAGTTGGAAACATATTAGAACTCGTCTGTAGGAATGCCTCCTTAGGATTCCACGGATATTCTGTAACATGCTTATCATAAGTACCTACATCTTTAGCGTTAGACTTCAGGTTATCCCTATGGGCTTGTTCTGCTTTTTTGGCTTCTGTGATTAAAGAATTCCCATTCTTATCCATGAATCCAATCTTATTTTTAAAAGAAGGGAAGAAGAATCCACATGTACTTCCAGTAGCTCCTTCATCATACACGTTGTCAAACGCATAGAGGTTGTAAGCTTCAGGGTTGTAAAACATGGATTCAAAATCTATTGTTCCACCCTCCATATCTCCACCTGTACCGAAGAGGACCATCTGTCCTGTGGTAATACCACCATCTTCCACACAAGGTTTAGTTGCATAAAATGCATCTTTTAAATTGTTAAATGCTCCGCACTCTTCCATGATAACAAACACGGCATCTTTTCCCCTGGCAGCATCTGGATTATCTTTAAACGTAATAGCTTCGACCTCAGATTTGTATCCTTTTTCTATCTCTTGTCCACCTACGGTTTCCAGATAAGAAGACTTTACATGTTTGGTTTGGTTAATCTTATGTCTACGTTTAGACCAGGCAGTATGTTCGTTTAAGAAGTTTAAGTTATTTGTAGTCATGGTCATAATACCTTTTGGATATAGGTATTTTTTATCATGAGCACAGAGTAGGGTATAAGACTCTTTTTGAGTATTGTATATATTAGCGGCAATGGCAGCATTCTTATACGAGAATCCTTTACGACGTGATTTGGAAACAATCATATGTTTACCTTGTTCCGCAGCTTTATCTAAAGCTACAAAGTATTCATAGTCGCCGTCCCAGAATGTAGGGAAGGTTGTGATTTTACGAGTTTTTCCTGAAGTGTTTACTTCATCAGTAAGTCGTATTTGTACAAAGTTTAGGTAGAAGTAATGGTGTCCTGTAATCCAGGTACCACCTACTTTAAACCCTTCTTTACACCTACGAAGTTGTTCAGTCCAATACTCGAAATGAGCTGAAGTGCCTGAAGGGTCTCCTGTATAGTACCCGTACTTTAAGAAATGCGCGGCATCCCTATTAAATTCTCTAGTATTTACAATCATTCACTCTCATAGGTTTAGTCTTCGAAATCACCTTTGGAGCCTCCACCTCTAATTTTGGAATCTCCTGCCTGTTCTTTCTTGACTTCCTCTTCAAGTGCTGTAATTGTTTTGATGGCTTTTGGAAGTTTATCTGATAGTCCTAACATTCTATCGACATTCTTTGTCATTAGGTCTACGTCTTCTGAATCCAGATCTTCTATACCCGCTTCTAACGTGGTATTAATTTGATCTGTCAATAAATCTATAACTCTTGAGGATGTAATTAAACCCTCTTTAATACTTTTTAATGTTCTAACTGTAGCAGTCTCCTGGAACTCTAAATACTTATCTTGAGCATCTTGAAGTTCTTTAAATATTTTAAATGTTGGTGGTAATTCTACATTCTTAAGCACCCTTTCAAAACGTTCTTTAGCCGCATAATTGAAAAATGGTGAACGGTAATCGTTCAAATAGTATAAAAATGCAAACCACTTGGTAGCCTCACGCTTTTCTCTATCCTTGTCTTTAGCGATAAGTAAGCGGAATTCTTTTATGACCTTTATCTCAAGGTCAACTCTTACTCGGTGGTTTTCTTCTGTGAAGAATCTCATTGTTTAGATTTTGTAAGCGTTTTGGGTTAACATGGAACTTACCGAAATACGGTAATCTTACTTGGCTAAACTCTCCTTTTTCTATGGTCTTCTTTGTAAATTCTAATGCGCTTTCTACTATACTCTCGACTTCCTTAATGGTCCCGCCATCTTCAGAAGACATCTCTTTAAAAATCCCGTGTTTAAATTTATTCTTTGCCATTATAAGGATACATGAAATGTCACATAAAATGAACTTCTTTCTCCGACCCCTATATTGTATGTTGTTCTTGGGTAGAACACTTTGTATTCTTTTAATTGTTTTTCCTTAAAGTTAAGTGCTTTATTAAATTCTGGAAATAAAAACGTTATGGTCTTAGACATGCTGTGCGATTTTAAATTTAATTTTAACCTCTAATGTTTTAGGTACTACAGAATTGTGGTAGGTATAACATTTATTGTTACGGTCTTCTACAATAGCTCCTTTATCCTTTAATGCTTTGATTAAATTATTTACAGCCGCTACACCTTTAACCTGTAATACTTTTGCTAGTTCTTTTCTTATCTGAGTGGTTCCTGTAATTGTCTTATTTATAATAATCATATTCAGTAAACATTCAAGATGCTTATCTGTCAAATTAAAGATACCATTCAAAGATCTAAGATAATCTTTTAGAAAATCTTTTTCAGTAGTAGAAACTACAATTTCGGAACTATTTACAATTTTACTCACTATCTTCTCTGTATTTAATTACCTTATCAATCTTTTTAGATAATCTCCTTTTCTGAATCTGTCTTATATTTTTTAATAAAATAATACAGCATTGATTTTCTGCTGAGAAATTATTTTTATTAAGAGCATAAAACCTATCAATTAACATGTCTACAACTTCTTCATTTGTTGTTCCTGGAACAAACTTTCCATCTTTTCCTTTAGTTGTAAACCTAACTACCTGTGTTCCAATTAGTTCTTTAAAATTAGCTAGTTTATACTCTACACCGTGCTCTACTATATCCATTATAAAATTTTGTTTAAAGTATTATAATAGACCAAATATACAAATAAATTATATTTAAACGGAATTATATTCGGTTTAAAACTTAACCCATATAATATACTTATATTAAAGTAAAACCAGAGAGGAAATTTAGCCGTGCGGTAAAGGGTGCGGTATTATGGTAATATACTTTTTACGATAATTCATGAAATGTCTTTCGGAAGTACTACTATTGTTATGTTTGTATTTATTTACTTAAAAATAGTAAAACTTATTCTAGACTAAGTTTCACCCCTAAAAATCCACTACTAAAAATAATGCATGATTTTCAGCGCTTTCTAGATGAATACTCGTAAAACCCACTGTTTCCATACTTTTATTTTTTAGCTCCTATTTTACTTTTGTTTACTTTTTTCTACACTTGTATACTTCGGTGCGGTATAATTTGCGGTATTATTAAAAACTTACCGCACCATTTTACTTTAATACAAATATATATATAAATTTTTTATATACCTTTGTAAAGAAGATGTAAGTTTAGTCTTCGTTCATCCCAACTATAAATGTATAGAATCACTCTTAGTAATAATCCTCGAAAGGATGGTACTTATAGTATCATAATACGAGTATACAATAAAGGCTCTAGAGCTACTAAGAGAGTAGATAAACGCATCACGGTAAAGTCACTACCATGTTGTCGTAAAGCAGACTGGAACTTAGATGCTGAACAGTATCGAAAGTCCTTTAAAAACAATGACGCATTATATAACGGTATGATTACTAAACTAAAACAGAAATGCGAGAAGATTTACAGAGCACTATTAAAAGAATCAGACAGTCCTTCCGCAGAATCCTTCGTAACTTTTTACAACAATCATGATTCTTACAATACAACCCTTAACATGTCCTCGGCTATTGGGTTTAAAATTGCTCAATTAGAAAAAGATAATAAATGGGGTACTGCTAAAACATATAGAAGTACTCTAGTTAAATGGCTTAAATTTATTGAAGAGGAGCATAGAAATTTAGACATTCCTGTTCAACTACTCTCCAGAACACATCTAGAACAATTTGTAAGCTTTGTATCAAAAGGTAGAGGAAGTGGAGGAGTAGGTCTTAGAATAGTCAACTTAAAAGCTGCGTTTCTAGCAATGATTACTTCAGAGGCTATACCTGCAGATACTCCATCTCCATTTGAAAAGTTTGTTCCTAAAGAAGATATAATCGAATCTACAACCCAGAAACCTTTAACACAGGAGCAATGGTTAGCATTAAAAGCATACACACCAAAAAATACTGCTCGGGCGTTTTGGAGAGATGTATTCCTTATGATGGTTTATGGTCAAGGTATAAACTTCAAAGATTTAGTAACACTAAAACCTTCTAACATTATAAGTGCTCGTGACCCTCAGGGAAATAAAATAGAAGCTATTCGATTTGTAAGAAGTAAAACTAAAGAAAAGCGTAACGGCGATACTATCGAAATCTACTACTCTAAGGATCTAAAAGCTTTAATAAATAAATACCACACACCAAGTTACGAATACCTAGTTCCTATACTAGAATATAACTGTACAGGAAAAATGCCTGATGTAGATACAAAAGTATGGTACACCTTATATATAAAATGTCGCGCAGCATTCAATTACAACTTACGTAAAATAGCTAAGGAATTAGATTTACCACACTTCAGTAATTATGCGGCACGTCATACATTTGCATCCCTACTATTTTGGGAAGGTGTAGAAGTTAGAATCATATCTCAGGCATTAGGACATAAAACCCAAGCCATGACTTACGAGTACTTATCAAAATTAGACCTAGTTACAATGAGAGATAATATTAAAGACATCCTATAATGAAAGACTACACACCTATAGACCACTACTTAGCGGCGCATACCTTAAACCTACAATCCTATGTATCCGATAAATATGAACGTATTGCTCAACTACAGCGTATCAATAAAATAGATGCTATAGAACAAGGACTAGCGGGCATACTAATCAATACGGACATCTCATTCTTTAAACTCTTTGAAGACATAGACTTCAACTACGACTTAAGCTATCATGGAGTATTAGACGAAATAAATAAACTCGTCTCACATACACTAGAAGGGCAAGAGGTCATATTCAAAGACACCGATATTCTTATAAACAATGTGCAACTCACTACCACTAAATACGTAGAGTTTATACCATTCCAATCCTTAATGATAGAGTACATCCTTTTAAACATCTCTAAAAATAGGATGACAGAACTGATGCATAAAAACCGTCTTAAAGA
>Ga0070747_1000943_pt1 | contig 14370 bp, 28 predicted proteins | sample VirMetDEL_Mar_31_FD_77321 | JGI IMG/M metagenome (GOLD analysis project Ga0070747, IMG submission 77321) | Aqueous microbial communities from the Delaware River and Bay under freshwater to marine salinity gradient to study organic matter... | ecosystem: Environmental > Aquatic > Marine > Coastal...
CATATATCTAAGTGGTTAAGAAAACCATCGTGCATTTCTTTTTCAGAACCATACATTCTTCTTTCATATCCACCTTCTCTTTCTATGAAATCAACCTCAACACCTTCCATACCTTGACTATCATCAGACCACGCAAAAACAACAGGGTGTTCAGCATGAGTATCATCAACAGCCATAACCGTAGTAAAATCTTCTTTGGTGTCCCACTCTAAATCGAAATACCATATCCGAGGGTGAAACTCAGGAATACTACGCTTCTCAGGAAATCTTTGAAAGAGTATTTGGTCGCACCACGGATGTTCCGCTTCATATGTATCTGTGATGTTTATTATATCCCAAAGAGAGCGAGGGTTGTCAAAACTAACTTTGTATAATCTAGTGCCGTTTCTACCCACCGCTTCTTCTTCATGGTGGAATCTAACACCCTCTACTGTGGCAGCGAGTCTAGATAACCTTCTAGGGCTTGTAGCAACAGGAATCCAACAGAACGGTCTTGTATATTCTTCATCTTCAGGGTTAATGGTTGTTGTAAACAACTCCCCATTTGCATTCCTAGTTCTCATATAGATAGAAGGTGTAGCGTAATAACCATACCCTGTAGGATATATTTCGTCTATTATCATGCTCATCACTCTTGGTCTATGATGAGAACAGTCCTTTCCCAATCTTCACCTTCTTGTATGATGATAAGTGGAGTACCACTACCTAAATGGAATTGAGCCTCACCTTCACTTAAGCATGATAAAGCGTCTAACAACCATTGTCCAAAAGAACTTGATACAGTACCGTTACCACCTTCTGAGTTTGTGGTGTTAACATAACAGGTAAAGGATATACCCCCTGTTTTCTTTACCTGTAATGCTAACTCATTTTCTTCTGCGTTAAACTTGATTAAGTAATCAGATTCTTTGTTCAAACCTTTGGCTACTGAAAGAGATGATACCAATTCAGTAAAGTCTGCATCAGCATGACAGTTTAACACCACCTTCCTACCAAACTTTTCCCAATTGTTTTCTTCTGACTCTACTAATAACCTAGATAGTGTTTGAGATAATTGACTGCTTTTACATTCGTAAGATGGTATGCTTATGCTCTTCTTTTGATTCTGTATAACTATCTTATTACTCAACTGTGAAATTGTTACATCGCCTTTAGACTTCTTCAAAAAGGCCATAGTGTTCTTCAAATCAGTAAAAGCAATTCTACCTGTATTTTTGATAGCATCGCCATATATCTTGTTATACCTCACAGCATGTGTAGAGTGTCCTACAAGGTAATCTAATTCATTTTCTGTAGCATTGATTTCTACATCTTCTATCAGACTACCGAATGAGGAAAGAATAGAAATCCATTCCTTAGCGTCAAGCACCACTTTAACCATACGCAATCACAGAGTACCGTCATTCAATTCTTGTAGACCGTACCACTTAGGGTTTCCACCCACTTCTGTAGTCAAAATGGTTCTTCTTTGACCCTGTAAGTGAGCGTTAGTCTTACTTTTCTCGTATGTTGCTGTGAATGTCTGATTGGTTAAATTACCATCATCATCGTATGTGTCATGCCTTTCAAACAGAAGTATTTGGAATACAAGACCTGCTGTGGATTTCTCCCACGCTGGTCGCCATCCTCTAATACTGCTTCTATCTTCATCGTCTTGCTTCGCAAGGTGTGTCTCAAGGAATACCTTGACACCTTTCTTTACAAGTCCTCTACATAGTGTAGTCATCTGATGGAATCTAGTTCTTCTTATCCCCCAATCCCATTGAAACTCTACTCTTCTAGAGTCTTTACCTGAGCCACGTATATCGGCAGCCGAAATTGCATCCTTCGCCAATCCTAAATCCTGTATACGCATGTTGTTAATACAGACTGAATCAAATCCATCAACGCCTGTTACAAGCACACCCCAAAGATTCTCATGGTTGTGTATGCAGTATTGTAATAGTTTCATGGTTCTATCGTGTGTAGCAGGGTAATCAATCGCTGTTCTCTCACCTTGTGTGTATACATAAGGGTCTAAACAAACCATACTGTCTAATTCAGGGTAAAAGGCACTCTTGTTTGCTTGTGCGCCACCATCGTAATCTAAACACACTAATTGTTTTGGTGTTTGCTTTTCCTTCAACATCTTTTTTACATACATATTGAAGGCTGCTGTTACAGATGCTGATTTACCTGTATTCTCATGTCCGATAAGACCAACGAAAGTGTGTCCTATGTTGTCATTAGCAGCCGCTATCTCAGCCGCTATAGCAGCGTAAGGATTTACTCTTTCATGTGGCTCTTTTTGAGCGTCTTTTGCCTCATCTTCAACATCTTTCAGTTTTCCAAATCCACTCATTTTGTCTCACTACCTGTTGCGTTATTCAATGTCTCAAACTCTTGAACAAGTGAGCGACCAAGTCCCATAACTGAATTAGCGTATCTCTCTAACATTTGGAGTTGAAGCGTTTGCCTCGCATGTTCAGCCTTGTAAGCCTCTACCATTTCTCTCAGTTGAGTGTTTTCTGCCGTCATTTCTTCTACTTTAGTTTCTAATTCTTTCTTATTCATATAATCACCTGAATTGTGCTACGTCTGTGTCTCCACCATTCACCCTTTTACGGGCTAATCGTGGGTTAGCATAAACTCCTAAAACTTTCAATTTTGGATTCTCATCGCCACCGCTTTGCATCATACCTATTCTTCCGAACAAATACAACACAGTACCTTCTGCGTATTCCACTAACTCACCATCTGCATCTCTAAAAGAGAACACGTTGGTTAAATCGTGTACAGCACTACCTATGTTGCAATACACTTCGGAACTTCTACCTACACCTTCAGCACTTTGTAGTGCTTGTGTGGATATACTAAATGAATAACTTCTTCCATCTTCATCATATTCACTCTCTCTAGATTCTGTACTCATACGAACAATTCTCCCTTTAGTGGTTACTAATGGCCCATATGCATTACCTTGTGCTGTAACTTCTTTCTTGGTTCTAAAAGCATCTGCAAAATCTTCTAAAGGTACGAAATAATCATGAAATCGACTTTCAACCCAAAACTTTGAAGGCTGCAATAGTTTCTTTTCATCACGGTCAACAAAATCATCTGTGTATACTATAGTATCAACAAACCCTTCTCTAGTGTTTAGAATTGACTTTCTAAACTCATTTGTTTCATCTTCACTAGGTGGTGTTACTTTTATCTTACAAGGCTCACCTACTCTAATTGCTCTTTGTGTATCGTTGTCTTTTAGGTCAACTCTCCATAAGGCCATATCACCTGTTTCTTGGAATACATCTATGTTGTGTCCTAAGAACCATGTATAACGACCCATCTCATCTCGACTGTATGCATATCCGTTTCTTGATACAAAACAAATGTAATCATTTCCGCCTACATGAATACCCATAGAAGGCGGTGCGTTACTAGGTTCGTTAGTTTCTATAAGAGAGTCTTGTGTTTTAATAAACCACATACCATCTTTCTGTTCATAGTGTCCATTACCTGTAGCAAAGAAATCATTTGGGCTTTCTCTAAATGTTCTAATAGCCCAATTAATTAATCCAACACCCCTATTACCTACTTTGTCATCCACTCCTAAGAAGTGTCCTACCCATACAGCGGTATTACTACCCTGTGTAGTTCCTTTTCTACTTTGCACAAATATAGATTCTGTCCAATCAATTAACAAATCTTCATCTTCACTTTGCCAATCATCACAACTGAATATTTCTTTGATACTATTAAGATAATATTCTTTTACCACTTCAAAGGTTTCTCCTGTTCTTTCAGAGTGTTTTTGTATACGCACTCTAACCTCTTCGGGTAACTGTGGTTGTGCCACAGGCATCTGCTGTTCCTTCAATCCCATAAACGGGTTATTCACATTTTCTTCATTCATATTTTTTCCTCTTTTTTTATACTACTTCCTTTCTTATTGTTGCAACCATAAAGTCGCAGAATGCTTTGTCGGACATCGGCCATACATATATCTTGTCCATAATTTGGCCGTAAGCCGCCATAGCATCGAATAGTTTGTCCTTGTCGGACTCGCTTCTTGAAAACTGTTTTTCTATATCATAATACAATTTCCTCATTACTGACCTCAAAGGCATCCCCTCATTCAGTTTCTTATGTAATGAGTTTCTAAGTTTCATGTATTTTCCATCTAAGATAAACTCAGCACCATCTTCAGATTCTAGATTAGATAAATGTTCCAATCTTTTACCTAGTGAATCTTCTTCAGGGCTTACAGATTCTAAAAGGTTCATACAACCTCTCATGTCTCCCTGCATCATTTCAACAAGGGGTATTAGATGTGGTGTCCATGCTTCTAAAACATCATCAGTTGCACCCACTTCTCTCAATACTTCCCATAATCTACCAGCACCAATGCTAGGAACAACAGGTCTGAAATTGTAAACAGTACACCTAGACTGTATAGCAGGTCTTAGTTTCTCTAACTCATTAGCAGTTAGGATGACTAAAGCATTGTGAGAATATGTTTCTATTATTTGTCTAGCAGCATCTTGGGCTGAAGGAGTAAGACCATCAGCCTCATCAATAACTACTATCTTTCTTTCTACATCTATAGGTTTAATTCTCATTAGATTTTTTAAGTCGTTTCTAATAAAATCAATGCCCCGTTCATCTGAGCCATTTGTTATTGTGAAATTATGCTCATTGAAAGAATCCCCTAACAACTCATAAGCAGCAACATAGGCTGCTGATGTTTTTCCTGTTCCTGATGGCCCTGCTAATATTATGGCTCTTGGTGCATCGGTAATGTTTTTCCATTTTCTTAAATCATCAGTAAATATATTTTGACCTACTAACTCATCAACATTTTTTGGTCGTATCTTCTCGGCCCACATTAGCATGTTATAAACAAAGACCTTTATAAAAGAAAGTTGTTAGTTTATAAAGTCAATTTCGTTAATTTGCTTTTCTATTTCCTCGACCCAAGTAACAAAAGCATCCCAATTTTCATAATTAGGTGGGTTATCTAAGCAATATTTAATCAACTTGTAGTTTGTTTTTTCCTTAACTTTAAGGTTCAAAGAATATGAATTATCTATCTTCTCAATGAATAAAATAATCTTCCTTAAATCATTACGGGAAGTATATTCTTCTTTTTTACTTCCTAATATTGTTGCCAAAGGATTTCCTTGCACATCGTCATGAGGGTTTACAACTTTCATCTGTAAGTGATAACCTAGTTTTGAATTAGGTCGCCTTTTCAAAAAACAATGAAAGTTAAGTGTATGAAACATCCTACCTATGTTTATCCAATAACTTTCATCAGCCATGTTTACACCATCACATCTACTAGTTGTGATATTTCACCTATACCTTTTTCTGAATCGAAGGTTAAGAATGTGGGTTGTCTGAAGGTTCTTGTGGTAGTATCAAAACTAGGAGAAACAATATCCATTACTATACACACATCATCTCCAAGTAAGACTCTCTCATTTCTTATTTGATTCTCTATGTTGTATTTAGATATGGTTCTGTAAAAATACCCCTTGTTATCCATATCTTGTATTTCTATTTCACCACATAACATAAAATCAGTACCATCAAGTATCTCCATACCTATCTTTAGACTAATCTCATCTGCGTAGTAATGAGATATTCTAACACTTCTTATTAAATCATTTAATACTAATATATAACCACCTAAAGTATGTGGTTCATATGCTTTCATATTAGGAAATCTAACAGTATTACCTTTAGCCCACTCTTCAACTATCATCCATGAAGGGATAGGTTTTGGAAAACAAATAATATAATCTTCTAGTATATTTTTATTGTTTAATTTATCTAACCTATTTAGTAAATCTAGTTCTTTGTCATCAAAGAAATATACATCATATATCACTCCGTCTATTGTATGTTCAATAATAAAATCATCATATGTGGTTAGGACTCTATTGCCTTTTCCTTCTATTAATTGTGCATAACCATTGTTATATTCTGTTAATATAATTTTATCTGTCCATCTCTTTAACGGTCTACGTTTGTATATTATATGGTTATCTGTACTCATTAAATGTGGTGTATGAATCATAATATTAATTACTTTATTCAATTGAAAATCATTACCTTTGTAATTATTCTCTATTATGTTTCCTTTAGTAACACCATTTCTTAATGTGTTCATAATGAATGTTTCTTTTGTTATTGGTTTCCTTGCACCTAATAGTGTAGACCAAAATAACTTCGCTTCTATTTGATTCATTAGTTTAGCACAATCCATAAAACTTGTTTCACCTTGAGAAAATATTCGTAATGTGTTTGCTGCTTCTGTAAGTGAAAACTTTTTTCCATTACCTATACTCTCACTAGATAGATTTGAAATTAACTCTTTTTTAGTTGATGCTATATCGCTAACTACTTCTGTAAACATACCCATCTCTTTTGCTATATGTGTTATCATTTTCTGATAACTCCACACGTTTACACCTTCTCCAAACAATAGTGTTGAAGCATGACGTAATTCATGGTCGGGTATATTTTTTAATTTATTAACTAAAGGGTCTTTCCTACCTAACCTATGTTCTTCACACACACTAGATAAAGAATTGAAGTTCATTATTATCACACCATTTACTAGGTCTTGCTTGTGTGCTGACACCAAACTCTTTTTTAGTTACTTTCTTTAACGCTTCTATACTGATATGCTTTCCCTCTTTTTTACAATATAGATATACACAATCTACCAATAAACCTCTATTAGACCTTTGAGATACCCAAATATCATGTTTCAATATCAAGTTATAGTTGTTTAATATTTTCCACATATCACTATGTTTTAGACCTAGTTCTAAACATAGTCTAGTGGCGTATTCATCTGCATGAAACAAGTAACCCATAATTACTCACCTGCTTTCATTCTATGAATTAATTTTTTCAAAGACTTTATTTTATTTTCATTAACTGTGTTTTGCCTTTTTAATTTTTCAATATCTTTCTCAAGTTTCTGATGTTCTGCATCGCTCTCTATTCGTGTTAATCTATCCGCTAGTGATTCTACTGTGTTTTTTAATCTAGTAATAGTTTTTTTATCATCTTCATGTGTAGCCATTAAGTTAATTATAAAATCTCTCATTTTCTCATCATTACCAACCTTAGCATATTTATTTCTACTTCTTGTAAGACCTGCTCTTGACGTTAAGTTATTTTGAGAAAGGCTACATTCTTCACAAAGACTGCTTCCACCGCTATTTGTTTCACTATGAAATATTTTTCCACATCTATAACCATCTTCTTTTATTTTTTTGCATATTTTTTCTATTTTCATTTTCCCCACACTCTATATTATGCTTGAATCTAAGACCTTTATAAAACAAACACGTATTTATCCTATTTATCGTTAGAAATCTCTATTATACAACACGTCTACGACACACCATGAGTGAAGCATTTGAGCAAGCATGGTTGCTGCTGAAATCGTTTCAACCCTCTGAAGGTAGGTATCTTGGAGAGGGTCAAAATCAAATGGTATATCAAAAAGACGGTGAGCCTAACGTCACTAAGGTGGGAGGTGCAAATAATTTATCTCATATGTATTTTAATGAATTACAACAACCTCTAGTTCCAATCTTCTCAGGGCAAAGGCCAATTGTCCAAAAATTACCTTTCGATAATAATATAGAATCAAGGATGGGTAATAATGCACCGATACTTTCAGAGCAAATACAAGGCTCTCCTTTGGAAGAAGGTGCATCAAGATATGCTGATAATTTGAGAGGTAGAGCATTAGCAGACGCTTTGTATAGTCATGGAGATAAAGGTGCATTACTTCAAGCGTTAGGTCTTGCTGATGTCAAGCCTCCTAATTGGATGGAAATAAACCCCGAAAAAGGTGTTCCAATCAGTTCAATCACAGGAGATTCTTCTCGTAGAGGAAAAGCAATTTTACATGACCCTATGTTTTACCATCCTGAGGACAAAAGCCATGATGCTTATTTAGCAAGAGGGAAACCCGATAAACTAGGTAGAGATTACACCATTTCTGATGATGTGAAAGAATCTGTTGCCCGTAGAGTTGATGATTTGCCTTTTGAAAACTACATTCAACCAATCTTTGATTCTGAAGTGCCTATGAGTTTTGCTCAAGAACAACTTCTACATGAAAGAGCCGATGAACAAAATGATAAGGTTCAATCCATGCTTCGTCATTTAGGGTTGGCGTGAAGCGTTGAACGCATCAATAGTTGGAGTGCTTCTTGGGTAGGCATCTGCAATCAGATGGCTAATACCTGTCTCACCTTTGAACTTAGGGAACGTGCCACAATGTTCCATTTCATTTTCATGTCTTGGGTCGGTGGTAGCATTCAAGTTTTCCTGAACCACCTTCCACATGAAGTCAGCAATCTGTTTTCTAAACTCTTCTTCATCATGCCCCACAAATCTCATAATTTGGTCTATCATACCGAGCATTCCTCGTAGATTTTTTGTCCAATATGGGTCATTATGGTCTTGAATTAAGTTTATATCAATATCCCAATTTTCTTCATCACTCATTCAACCACCCACTTCCTTCCTTCTTTCAACTTCTTTACGAACTGCTTGCATTGTTCTTGGTAATGGCCTTCGACCCATTCTTGTGAAGGCATGATATGCTTCCTCATAACCAATCTCTTTGACACGCATATATTCCAACATTTCTGCTTTCATTACTCTTTTGTAATACCTGCTCATTCAATCACTTCCATTTCCAACATCTCTGCTGTCATCTTAGCCTCGTCAAGTTTCACGATGTCTACCTTGATTAAGGAGTCGCCTTTTCTTTCAACCCATGTCATCTCTTGTAGCCTTTCTATCATTTCATTCACCTTTTTACTATGCTTTGCATTCTGCTTCAACCAATCATCTGCTTGTTGTGCTTCCAACATAGCATCAACTATTCTCCTGTACGCTGCTTCTGCAAGTGGGCCAACTCTATCTTCACCTTTAGGTACAAGTTGTGCTACTAGCATATCTAACAACACCGATACTTGTAACTTAGGTGATACCTTGTTTGGCATTCTTTGTCTTACAGATTTACATTTCCTGTAGCCTCGACCCTGAGTTTTTCCACCCTCATGTGTTTCAGGCGTAATCATCAACGCTGCACCTGTGTTCAAATCTTGAACATACAATCGAGGGTCAGAAAAATAGTCATCGTCTTTTGTGTGTCTTTGGTTCTCTTCTTTCGTCAGCATACTAGCAACTTTTGAAAGTGCTTTACCTGAGCCATCTGTCCATTCTTCATTCATTTTCGTTTTCTCCTTTTCTTTTATTTTTCTCTTCTTCCTCTTTCGCTTTATCAATAGCAACTGCAAGTTGCCCCAACAGGTTTTCTGCTTGACCTATCGTTAGCCTAAAGCCTCGGCTTGTGTGTGATGTTCCTTCTCTCTCCATATTGTGCATCCTCATATCAACCCACACTCTTTGATAATAAGGCACTACGCTCAATACAACATGTCCTTTTCCGTCTTTCCATTTACCTTCTAAACTAGGTGTTCTCCATATCTCTTTCATTTCTTTCCTCTCCTATTCACCATACACATAACCACATACACGGCATTTTGTTTCTCCTTTTACTCTTGGGTGTGATGTTTTACATTTGCCTTTCTTGTTCATTCATTCACTCCCCATGTTACTCTTTACTTCTTTAATGTCCATTCCATACTCAGGATGCTCTTCAGGTAAATGCTTACTTCTTTTCTCCATCATGTTAGAAATCACTTTAACGATGTTGCTCGCTGCTTTGTTGAATCTTTGTTCAGCCACCTTATCATTAGAAGGCACACCAATCATTCTAATCCCATCAATGGTTTCATGGAAAGTTCCCTCTACCCTTGTAACCATTATTGCTTTCAGTATCTCATACTCAGCATGTTTTACACTCTTGAATCTCATTCTTCATCACCTTCCGTGCAAGGACACTGTGTGTGCCAATTACCATCGTAGTATTCTTTACACCCAATACAATGTATCATACTCATTCATTCCACTCCAAGTTCAAATCTTCTAACATTGATTGAAGGCACAAAGTTTGTTGCTGTCTTTCACCACATTTTCTACAACTAATAGTAACAAGCACATCTTCATTACTATTGATGACTTCCCAATCTTCAACATCCACCGAACCATGCAAGCATAGATTCTCGTCTAAATATTCTTGCCCTCTTCCATCTTCTTTCATGCTGTCACCTTCTCAATAGCACTATCTATTTCTTTTAGTCTATCTTGTACATCACCATAAAAGTCATAGTAACCATCACCATGAGTATACTCTCCATAACGATAACTTTTACACTCATCTTCATAATCCAAATGTGCTTTTGAAAGTAAGGTTCTTGCCCTTAAATCAAGTAACACGCGGTGTATGAAACTGTCACCCTTAATATTCACTACATACTTTAATTCTTCTTCACTTTCAGCATATGGATTCTCACCTATACAAACATCAACACCATCAATAATATCTTGTTCCGTATGGTGACAATCGTAATGATATGGCAACCAATCCATCAATCTTCGTTTTTCTATCTCATGTTCTCTTTCTATTTTTTCTATGAGTTTCTTTTCATCTTTTCTTTCTGCATCCATCGTTACTCTTATCAACATATCCATATCTTCTTTCAGACCTTCAACATGTGCGTATTTTGTTTGAAACTTAATTAAACCGATTAAACTTTCATTCGATAACATTCACTCTTCCTCCTGTTCACAATAAGTAATCATAGCACTACAAGCCCAATTAGGAATGCCTGTGCTCATACCTTCTAACCATAAAGAATTACTTTTTACAGTCGGCCCACTATTGTATGTGAATGTATTGTTGAAGTTCCTCAATACATCTATGTTGTGAGCATCATCACTCTTCATGTGTTTATCTATCAACTCTTCGTTAAACGGAGTAGCCCAATAAACAAAGAAACGGTCAATTGCTTCTTCGTTTGATGGTTTGTCTATTGATACACCACAAACATCCACACGCATTCTTTCATTCGTTTTCATTCGTTTAGTAGGCATATATGCCTTATATTCATCTCTTATCGCTATTTTTCTTTTATTCCATTCTTCCATTTTATATCGCCCCTATTTTATCTTCTAACTCTTGTATTCTATCACATACTTCTGAATGCACTTCGTCCATCTCCATTTCTGCATGGTGGCTCATACCTATACCATTAGGTAAAAACTGCTCTACTTCTGCTATGTAATGCAAGGCATACTGACACGCCTCTTCTGCATTTCTTAGCGTTTGTAATTCATCAGTAATCTCTTGTAGTCTAGCCTCAATACTCATTAATCTACCAACTCCCAATCTAAACTAACGTATACATAATCATGTAGATTATCCTCTACCATGTCCATGTACTCATCAATGCTTCGATTCGTCAAATCATGTGCTTCTATCTCTATTTCTTCTTCAAGTTCTAATTTTATTTTTACCTTTATTGTACTCATTCTTCCTCACCTCTATCAATCACTATCATCTCACAATGCTGTCCTATCATCCACTCAGGTAATCTCTCACCATCAAGTGTGAAGCCCAACGTCTTGTAGTTGGAAGCATCATACTCACCCAACTCAATTAACTCCGCCATCTTCCCTCTTGTATGTGCTTGGTATATCACTCCCTCATGTAAGACTCTATGCAAAGCCTCTGCACCATACAATAGTGAGTAATCCTGTGGATTAACTATTACTTCTTCATCTGTCTCAGGACACCTCAAAGGTACAGCCCAATGATACAACTCAGTTATGTCTCCATCCTCACTCAACACTTCTTGTGTGTGTACAATCTTTGGGAAGTATTTCAAACCATCAATCTCAGATAGTGGAAAGCCGCTACTTGTTCTCCATGAAGCCACAATTGTGTTATTGTAATCTTCATTCATCTTATCCATATCTTCTTCATTTAATGGTACATCATCCCACTGTGCATCTTCATCTGTGAAACTATACCCTAAATCAAATAGTAACAATTTCAATCCTGTTACATTCTTCATAGGTGTACTATAGTTTACACATCTGACAAGGCTGACTTTTTTATCCTCAACCTTCTTGACAATGAAACCACCACCTTCAGGAAACCACACCGAGTCTATTCTCATACCCTCAAATGTGTCTTTCACATGTTGCATCATACTGTTATTCATCCAATCTATTTCTCCTTCATTCACTTTTTCACTTCCGTTATATTCAGTTTTAATGTGTTGCATTTTTTACATACAACTAATTCTTTTTCTCCATCTTCATCGTCATCACATGGTAAGTTGATGGTATTCTCACCACATGTATTACAGCCGTTAATTTCAATCACACAATCAAATGGTGTGAAAGGATAACCTTCAATCATAAAGGTCATTTTATGAGTATGCACATTATATGTGTCTTTACCCATAGTGATATTTCCATGTTGGTCTACGCTATCCGGTGTTAGTATCATTCTTCCTCAGCCCTCCATAGTAATTCATTCCATAGACTATGTACGTTATCAAACGGAGAAGGTGCATATGGATATGAGTTTGAAGGCATCCAATTGTTACAAATGAACTCATCAAACATACCTATAATTTCCTTTAACCGCTTGACTTCTGCTAAGAGAAGTGGTGCATCTTCTACCAATAGGAAATCCGCTTTACTCGTCCAACTCGGAAGTTCTTCAGCAAAGTAAGTCCATACATATATATCAGTACCAGCAAAAGTTCCCAATTTATCCCTACGATTTACTGTATGTCCTTCGTATTTGTCTGTATCAATCATTCTTCTTCATCTCCCAATAATCATGTTCTATTGTAAAACCATTCAAGCACAAGCACAGGTCACAACAATCGGTGGATAAATTAGGATGACAAGTATCTATACATTCTTTGGAAATCCTGTGTCCCACTTCATCTTCGGAGTAATCCATCACAACTTCTATTCCCTCATGGGATTGACCGCAGTTGGTACACAGTCCTTTACTTCTGATGAGTGCCTGTAACCGCTTGACTTCTGCTAAGAGACGTGGTGCGTCTGCCATGAGTTTCATGTTGCCTCGCTTTTCTTCAATAGAATGGATATTACGCCCACCATCCATATATCCGATACCGATGTTCCCACCATCAGTTTCTATGAATGGCTCGTCGTGTTCATAATCATCGTCACATGAATCAAGGGAGTCATCCCCTTGATTCCTTGCACTCCAATGTGTGGTTGTATGTCCTTCGTATTTGTCTGTATCAATCATTCAATCACCTTTCTCAAATCCTCGATGAAACCACTCATGTATGAGTCATCTGCCGCTTCCATGTTATTAGCAATATCAGCAATAGCCTCACGCAACCGCTTGACTTCCGTAAGAAGTTTTGGTGAGTCTCGCATTAGTCTTGCAGTTTCTAAATCTTTTACTTTTTCGGCTACTACAATATTAAGCCCATTTTTTATAACTAATGCCGAGAGTTTTTTATTGGTTGTTACTATCCATCTATCTGATGAGTAGTCTGTGTATTTGTCTGTATCAATCATTCAATCACCTCCAATAGTTTCTGTGCAATATCATACACCTTCTTTCTTTCAGTGTCAATAATTTCATTCAAGGTATTAACTTCTAACAAGAGTTGACCATGTTGAGATGCTAACTCACTCAACATGTCACGCAACCGTTTGACTTCTGCTAGGAGAAGTGGTGCGTCTGCGATGAGTTTAGCGTCAGCCTCGTTATCAACAAGGCACACCCATTCTCCCGAATGGTCTACAAAAGGCGACTCATTCACAATGCGTTGTTCAACACCATAGCCCCTTTCAAACTGAACTACATCATCGTTAAACCATTCACCTGCCCACCACGGCCCTTCTGTATGTCCTTCGTATTTGTCTGTATCAATCAACATCAATCACCTCACTCAATGTTTTTGTGGCTGCTCTAACTGCATCCTCAAATTGAGGTTGGTGGTTATCATCTAATCTCATCATCGTCAAATCACATCTTAAATCGTTAACCACTCTCACCATCAACTTATGTTCCTGTTCTATCTCACTCAACCGCTCGACTTCTATGAGAAAGGACATAGCAATATCCCACAATTCATCTTGTACCCTACCACTAGATGTTTCTGCTACATATATCCGCTTCTTTGTAGAAGGGGCGTGTTTAGTAAGAAACTTAACGTATTTGTCTATGTCAATCATTCAATCAACTCCTGTAATTCTTTCCAACCTTCTTCTTGTCCATGTCTTAACCGAATGTGAAGTGCATGTTCAATACCTTCACGCAACCGCTTGACTTCTGCGAGCATCTCTAATCCCAACGCCTGTAACCTGCTGTTATGACATGGGATGTCAGGGTGTGTGTCATCACCTTGCAGTATTTGTTCAGCCATGTCTGTGTCAATC
>Ga0070747_1000944_pt1 | contig 14355 bp, 21 predicted proteins | sample VirMetDEL_Mar_31_FD_77321 | JGI IMG/M metagenome (GOLD analysis project Ga0070747, IMG submission 77321) | Aqueous microbial communities from the Delaware River and Bay under freshwater to marine salinity gradient to study organic matter... | ecosystem: Environmental > Aquatic > Marine > Coastal...
ATTGGTTATTCATCAACAAATACAAATCGTGTTAATATTCCAGTTGAAACTGAAACAAATGAATTAGCAGATGCAGTTTCATTTAATGCAAGTTTGTTTAAAGAAGTGTTTCTTGCTAATAAAGAATGTACATCGGCAGTTCTTGAAGTTTCAAATGAAGGTTTGGCTCGTGTAAATTTTAAGGTTGATGATTATGATTCTACATATTTCATCGTAGCAATGCAGGATAATGATTAATATGACAAAAGAATGGAAATATACATTAATGTTATCTAATGGTGATGGAGTGTATTTTGCCGATTCTGTTTTTGAATTGATTGTAGAAATTATCAAACATCGTTTTGAACATTGGAAAAGAGGTGAAGGTTGGATAGATTAAATCATTCTTTATGGGTAGAAAAATATAGACCATCTGATTTATCAACTTATATTGGTAACGAACATCTTAAAGATAAGGTAAAGGTATATCTCGAATCAGAAGATGTACCTCACCTTTTACTTTATGGTGTGGCTGGTACTGGTAAAACTACTCTTGCCAAAATCATTACACAGAATATTGATTGTGATTGTTTATATATCAATGCCTCAGATGAAAACAATGTAGATAATGTAAGAACAAAGATAAAGAACTTTGCTTCATCCGTAGGTTTCAGAACATTAAAAGTTGTGATACTTGATGAGGCAGATTTCCTTACACCAAATGCTCAGGCGGCACTTCGTAATCTTATGGAAACATTTTCAAAACATTGTCGGTTCATTCTAACTTGTAACTATGTAGAAAGAATAATCGACCCAATACAATCAAGGTGTCAATCATATAAAGTTGTACCACCTTCAAGAAAAGAGGTGGCAATTCAATTAAAAAATATATTTGAAACAGAAGATATTAATTTTAAACTTGATGATTTGGCATTGATTGTAAATGCAGGTTATCCTGATATTCGTAGAGTTATCAATTCAGCTCAAAGACAAGTTGTTGGTGGTAAGTTAAAGATTGATGTTAGTTCAGTAATTCAAAATAATTACAAAGTTCAATTGTTAGGTATGTTGGGTGATGGTTCAAAGTTTAACGACCTACGAAAGTTGATAGCAGATAATTCAGTTAGTGATTACGCAGAGTTGTATAGATTACTATATGATGAAGTAGATAATTATTCAAAGGGTAAGGTAGCTGAATGTATATTGGCAATCGCTGAGGGTGAATTTAACGATGTAAATGTAGTGGATAAAGAAATATGTTTTATGTCTACACTAATAAAAATAATGAGGATAATTAAATGAAAACATTTAAGGTAGAAAATAAACATAATTATGAAACAATAAAAGTAACATTATATCAACCACCTTATGAAGATGAAAATATTTTACACAAGACAGGTTGGAAAATTAAAGATGTTACAATAACAGAAATAACGGTGTTGGAGGATAAATAATGACAACAATTAAAGGTAATTTTGGTGATCCACAACAACCACCACAACAACAAATAGATATAACAAAAACAAATGAAATAGTCTGTGAAAAGTGTGGAAATGATACATTTGAACAGTCATTAATGTTAAGAAAGCTATCAGCAATAGTATCACCAACAGGACAAGAAACTATTGTTCCAGTTCAGGTATTTGATTGTAAGAAATGTGGTCATGTGAATGATGAATTTAGAACGGTCGAGTAAAAAACGATGCCTTTATACGATTTTAGATGTAGTAAATGTGACCATATGATTGAACTTATGATTAAAGTTGATGATTACGAAGATAGATTGTGTCCAAAATGTCATAGATTAATGAAAAGACAATTTCCAAATGGTGGGGATTTCAAACTTAAAGGTGGTGGTTGGTTTAAAGATGGTTATACAAAGGATACATAATGATTTATAAAGAGTACATAAAAGAATACAAAGATTTTCCAATAAATGGTATAAATTATCTTGATTTGAATCCAATATACAAATCTGGAGATTTACTAAGAACAATAACATCAGATTGTATAGATTTAACAGAAGATTTTGATTTTGATTATATTGGCTTGGTTGAATCAAGAGGATTTATATTAGGTTCAATAATAGCACACGAGTTAGGTAAAGGTGTAGTTCTATTAAGAAGTAAAAAAAATAGGTTACCAGGTAAAACACATACCGTAGCTCATACATTGGAATATGGTGAATCAGTTGTTGAAGTACAAGAAGGTGAAGGTAAGGTTCTTGTGTTTGATGATGTGTTAGCTACTGGTGGAACTGCTAAAGGCTCTATTGATGTGTTGAATAAAGCTGGATACACACCAACATCAGCTTTATTTTTGGTTGAATTAGATTTTTTAAATCCTAAATTAGGTGTTCCACATAAAAGTGTAATTCATTATGAGTAATGCTATCAAGAGAATTTTTAATAAAACAAAAAAAATGTTGTGGTAATACATGTTTTATGTGTCCATACGAACCCAAACACAAGAAAGGTTCTACAAAAGTGAATAGAGATATACAAATAATATCAGCACTTGTTGTTGAGTGGGGTAATCAGATTGAAGAGTATGTTTCATTTTCAGGTGTTGGTAAGATAAATGCCACAATCAAAACATTAGAGATCATTGAAAAATATAAACCAAAAATGATAATAAACTATGGAACTGCAGGTTCAACAAAAGGTGTTAGTGGATTAGTTGATTGTACTAAATTTATACAAAGAGATATAGATGCATCACCTTTAGGGTTTCCTAAAACAATGACACCATATGAAAGTAGTGTACCACATATCATAAATTTTTCTAAAATAAAAAATCCAATAAATAAAAAAATGTCTTGTGGAACTGGTGATTCTTTCGTAACTTCTAATAAAGGTATTACTACTGATGTTGTGGATATGGAGGCGTATGCAATAGCTAAAGTTTGTTATTTGAATAACATAGATTTTGTTTCATATAAATATATAACAGATGATGGTGATGCTGATGATTGGAAAAAGAATTGTACCAAAGGCATCACAGAGTTTAAAAAGGTTTTAGAATATTATGACAATAATTGATTGGATGAACCAGTTGTTGGTTCACAAGAAAAAATGGAATGACTTTACAGAAGATGAACAGAAGAAATTCAGTCCATTTATAATCAATCGTTGGTTATCAATGGATTTGGAGTTTATCGAAATTGTAAATTATTTTCAAAAATACTCTATAGGTCAGTTAAAACCAAGAGAAGTTTATAAGTGGTATTGTGATATATTACCTAAAGGTAAAAGATTTAATAAGTACATTAAGGGTAAAAAATTAAAAAAATATGATGATTGGTTGATAAAACTCTTGTGTAATTACTATAAATGTAGTAAGTTACATGTAACAGAATACCTTGAATTGATTGATAAAAAAGAGTTAAAGGGTATATTAGAAATGTATGGAACAGATAAAAAACAAATAAAGAAGGTATGTAAATGAGTAAAGCAATAAAAGAATCAAGTAAATATGAACAATACTCACGGATAGATATTATTGGTCAAAATGGTAATGATGGTTTACACTATAATAAATCTGATGAAAATGATGCTATATCATATATAGAAAAACATTATCCAGAAACAGCTAAAGAGTTTCAACGATTACAATTTGAACAATGGGCGTTGTTTTGTAAAAAACAAATGGATTATGGTCCAAGTAATATTGCGATGGGCACTGATTTGGCAACTGATGAACAAAAAAGATTAAGTAAAATTGGTTTGATTGTTCGTATCAATGATAAAGTACAGAGGTTAATTAATCTTGTAGTTAAGAATAATAGAGAAGCACAGAACGAACCGACAATAGATGCATTTAAAGATTTAGCCTGTTATGGTATAATTGCACAAATAGTACAGAATGGTAAATGGGGCAAGTAAATGCCATTTGATTTAGAAATGGATGAATTTCATGAAGAAAACGAATCAAAGTTAAAATACTTTGAGAAGTTTAGAAACATGGAGCCATATTTTAAAATAGAAGAAGATGACTGGACTTATATAAAAGAAACTTTTTCTAAAGATGAAATAAAAAAAGAACTTGTTAAAATTTTGATGGAATACCCACCACCCTTTGCAGATATATCAGAAAAAGATTGTGTTAGTGATTATAGAAAGTTAAAGGGTGTTAAGTGGAATGATTTATATGTTGATAAAAAGTGGTTTGCTCGTTCAGAGTATGATTGGTTGTTTAGTGATAATGTAATTAAAAGGTTAAATACAGGTAATAAAGCAAGTAACTATTTTCAACAACACAATAGATGGTCAGTAGATGGAACTATATCTCCAGGTCCAATCAGAACTTGGAATAGTGAAAAATTTATGTACACTTTACTCGGTTCATTGTTTACTTTAAAATTTCCAAAGGTAGATAAATCTATTTTACGAACATGTATTTCTTTAAGAAAGTATATTTGTTCTCAATTTAAACCAAATGTTGCCAAGGCAATATACGATAGATACAAATGTAAAAATGTATTAGATTTTAGTGCAGGTTGGGGTGATAGATTGGCGGGTTTTTATGCATCTGATTATGGAGAATTATTTGTTGGTATTGATCCACGAAAAGAAAATCATCCAATATATGAACAACAAGCTGAGTTTTATAAAAAACATTCAACATTTTTTGAAAACGATAAACGATATGAGTTGATATGTGAACCTGCAGAGGATGCTGATTTATCAAAGTATGAGGGGATGATGGATATTGTATTTACATCACCACCATATTTTAGTGTTGAGAGATACTCATACGATGATACACAATCTTGGGTTAGATATAAGAACATAGATTTATGGAATAAAAACTTTCTACAAACTGCTGTAAAAAATGTTTGGAAAACATTACGAAAAGGTGGTATGTTAATGGTGAATATAAGTGATGTAAATGCATCAAGTGGTGGTAAGAAAAAAGAGTTTTTAAAAATCTGTGACCCAATGAATAATTACATAGATACCTTTGAAGATTCAGAATATGTAGAGTGTTTCGGAATGGAAATGGCAAAAAGACCAAATTGTATTGGTATAGGAAATGCCAAAGTTACAGATGAAACAAATAGAAAAGAAGAGTATGTTATTGAAAAAGATGGAGATACTTTTGCAGAGCCAGTATGGGTGTGGAAAAAAATATAAAGTGTTGACTTTGATAGTAAATATGTCGTATATTATATAGTACAAAAGAAAGTATTTTTTTATGAGTAGAATAAGTTATAGTCAAATATCAATGTATGGTGATTGTCCATTAAAATGGAAATTAAACTATGTGGATAAATTAAGAGTATCAGAATCTAATATATATCTTATATTTGGAACTGCAATGCATGAGGTTTTACAAACATATCTTGAGATTATGTACCACGATAGTGTTAAGAATGCCGATTTAATAAATCTTGAACAAATGTTACGAGATAAACTTATAGAGCAATTTAAAATTGCCGAAGAAACTGATGGAAAAGCACCTTGTACTAAAGAACAAATAGGAGAGTTCTTCCAAGATGGATGTGATATTCTTGATTTCTTTAAAAAGAAAAGAGGAGAGTATTTTAGTAAACGAGGGTATAAATTAATTGGTTGTGAAGTTCCAATCGAAGTGGATTTAAAAAAGAATATTAAGATTATTGGTTATCTTGATATAGTTATATTAGATGAAATTAGTAACAAGATTACAATATATGATATCAAAACATCTACAATGGGTTGGAATAAGTGGATGAAAAAAGATGAGAATAAAACACAACAATTATTATTATATAAGCAATTTTATTCTAAACAATACAATCATCCTATAGATAAAATAGATGTCGAATACTTCATTGTTAAAAGAAAACTATGGGAAAACGCTATGTTTCCACAAAAAAGAGTTCAGAAGTTCTCACCAGCAAGTGGAAAACCAAGTTTAAATAAAGTTGCTAACAAACTAAATATATTTTTGAATGAAGCGTTTACTGAAGATGGTGACCGAAAAGATGATATGGTTGCAACACCAAGTAAGAAATCATGTAAATATTGTGAGTTTAATCAAACAGAATATTGTACTCAAGGGGTAAAATGAGGGTAGCAATTGTAGGCAGTAGAAGATATGAAAATAAAAAAAAGATAAAGGATTTTATATTCAAACTTAAAACTCAATATGGAACAGATACTATTGTTGTAAGTGGTGGTGCTAAAGATGGGGCTGATAAATATGCAAAGAAATACACATTAGAACTTGGATTACAATATGAAGAGTATCCACCGTTTCATCATCAACATAATTTATATTGTGTTTTACCAGAAGTAGTATATGGGAAACCTTATAACAGAAAATACTATTTTGTTAGAAACAAACAGATAGCAGAAAAATCAGATTATGTTGTGGCATTTATTCCGGAAGGGATAGTATCAAAGGGTTCAATATCAACAATTAAGTATGCAGAAAAATTTAATAAAAAAACAATAATAATTGATTGATTTTTTCATTTTATATATATTTATATACGAATATACAAAAATATAAATGGAGAACGGTTATGAAAAATTCAAAACTAACTTCGGTTAAAATTTTAGATGGACTGTATAGTAGATTTAAATTAGCCACGGTAAATACAAAAATGACATTACAAAAATTAACAAACAGATCAATCGATATGTATCTCGAAGATAAAAATTTTAGAGATGAGATAGAGTCAAGCCAAAAACTCATTGAAAGTGGAAGTAATTTTTAAATAAAAGAAGGAAACAGGTTATGAAAAAGAAAAAAATACTTCTCATGTCCGATGATTTGAGAATGCATTCAGGTATCGCAACACAATCAAAAGAATTTGTTTTGGGAACGATTCATAAATATGATTGGGTACAAATGGGTGGAGCAGTAGACCATCCAGATGCAGGTAAAATTATTGATATGAGTGATGCAATTAAAAATGATATTGGTGTATCTGATGGGTATTTAAAAATATACCCACTTTCTGGTTATGGTGACCCACATACCTTACGAGAAATAATAAAAATAGAAAAACCAGATGCCATCCTACACTTCACCGACCCAAGATTTTGGATATGGATGTACAATATGGAACATGAAATCAGACAAAATATTCCAATTTTATATTATAACATATGGGATGATTTACCAGATCCATTGTATAACACAAATTTTTATCGTAGTTCGGATACATTACTATCAATATCAAAACAAACATATGGTATTAATAAAAGAATACTTTCTAAATATGGTTATGAAGATTGGCAAACCGTATATGCCCCACATGGTATCACAGATAAAAGAATTTATAAGATAGAGGATAGAGGTGATACAAAATTTAAAGAATTTGAACAAACATATGGATTAGATAAATATAAATTTAAAATACTTTATCTTAATAGAAACATTCGTAGAAAGAATCCTGGTGATGTTGCATTGGCATATAAACATATGATGGACAAACTTACACCCGAACAACGAAAAGAATGTGTGTTTGTATTTCATGCTGCACCAAGTGATGAAAATGGAACTGATATGAGGGCAGTGTGTAACATATTATTACCTGATTGTCCTGTTATATTTACATATGATGTCGGTGGTCCTATGAATGATGAACAAATGAATTTTCTTTATAATTCTTGTGATGTGTATATCAATATGGCATCAAACGAAGGGTTTGGTTTAGGTTCACTTGAGGCATTGACTGCAGGAACACCAATAGTTGTTAATGTAACTGGTGGATTACAAGACCAATGTGGATTTAAAAAGAAAGTATGGACTAAAACTGAAGATGGAACTATGTCTTCAGAAGATTTATATCTAACTGCAGAAGATTATGTTGAGCTAGGTTCTAATCACAGAGGAACTTATAAAGATCATGGTGAGTGGGCTAAACCAGTGTTTCCGAGTAATTCTAGTTTACAAGGTTCACCACTTACACCGTATATTTTTGATGACCGGTGTCAGTATGAACACGCAGGTGAAGCACTTTTGGAATGGTATAATGAAGGTTCTGAAAAAAGAGAAAAATATGGTGAGTTGGGAAGACAGTGGGTGCTAGATGATGATGCCAGAATGACAGCTAAACACTTATCAGAAACATTTATCAAAGCAATAGATGCTACATTTAAAAATTGGAAACCAAGACAACGATATACATTGGAGGTTGTGTAATGAAAAAATTAATGTTAATATGTGCACCGGTAACATCAAGAAGTGGGTATGGGGCACATGCCAGAGATTTGGTATGGTCATTTATAGAACACAATAAATACAAAATTAATATTATTGATGTTCCATGGGGTGATTGTCCACGAAATGCTCTTAAAGAGAATAATTTAAATGATAAAAAAATATTAGATTGTATATTACCACAACCACAATTGGATAGACAACCAGATATATATGTTGATATCAGAATACCAAACGAGTTTCAACAACATGGTAAATTTAATATTGGTGTAACTGCTGGGATTGAAACAACAATTGTATCAAGTGAGTGGTTAAATGGGTGTAATAAAATGGATTTAATTATAGTACCATCAGAACATTCTAAAGATGGTTTTGTAAAAAGTGTTTATGATAAAGTTCAAAATTCACCAGATGGACAACAACAAAAAGTTGGTGAATTAAAACTTGAAAAACCAATTGAGGTTCTTTTTGAGGGTGCTAATGAAGATATCTATAAACCTTTAGATAGTGATGAGATAGAATCAAATTTTTTTAATATGATTAATCAAAAAGTACCAGAAAAATTTGCATTCTTGTTTGTGGGACAATGGACAAAAGGTGGATACGGTGAAGATAGAAAAGATATTCCAAAAATGATAAAAATTTTCTATGAATCATTTGCAAATAAAAAGAAACAACCTGCACTTATTTTAAAAACAAGTGGTGCTGGATTTTCTGTGATAGATAAAGAAGATTGTCTTAGTAAAATTAATAGTATCAAATCTAAATTTCCTTCTGATTGGAAACTACCAAATGTTTATTTGTTACACGGTTCTCTCACAGATGTAGAAATGAATTATTTGTATAATCATCCAAAAATAAAATCATTAGTTTCATTAACACATGGTGAAGGTTTTGGCAGACCCCTATTAGAGGCCACCATGACTGGGTTACCTGTAATGACAAGTGCATGGAGTGGTCAGTTAGATTTTTTAACTGAGACTGAATCTATTTTATTAAATGGTAATTTGGTAGATGTTCCAAAATGTCAAATATGGAAAGATATAATAATAGAGGGGAGTCAATGGTTTAATGTAGATGAAAATCAAGTGTACAAAGCATTTAATCATATTCATCTTAATTATCATGATGATTTAAAAACAAAAAGTAAAACTTTGATGAAAAAAAATAGAGAAAAGTTTACCTTAAACAAAATGACACAGGAACTTGATGTCATAGTAGAAAAATATACATCAGCATTACCTCAACAAGTTGGGTTAAACCTACCAAAACTAAAAAAAGTGACCAAAGATTCATCTTCAAAAATTAAATTACCTAAATTAAAAAAAGTTACAACAGGTGAGGGTGTTTCAGTATGAGTTTAATTAGTAATTGTCCATTATGTGAGGAACATGGTTTACATGTTTTTGGTGAAGAAGAGGCACAGATTATGCAATGTATAAGTTGTGGTTATGTATCATCTACTAAATTTTTAGGTAAAAAAGAGAATAATTCAGAATACCAAAAACTTTCAGATGATATGAAAAAATGGGCAGTTGAAGAAAATAATAGGATTTGGATTCCAACCATAATTACTTTACCTGATGGTATGTTGTATCCTGAAAATGATGAAGACGGTAAAATGACATGGAAGTTGGCATCTATGGTAGAAATATCAGATAAAGAAAAAGAACATTATCCAAATCCAGAAGGTGGTTATTTTACAAAAAGGATAGATACAGAAAATGCAAAAGTTCATGAAAAATTTATTGATGGTATGAATTATCTATCAAATAAAACTAAAGAAAATATGGAATTATAAATTTAAATAACGAGAGTTTTATGCCAACAAAACACAATCACACACGATACTATTCTAAATCAAAGAATAGAAAAAATCTGGCCAAATTTGATATAAAAACGGGTATGATTGTTAATTTTCCATATTCGGGTAATTCAGATAAGAGACCTCTTGTTTTTGTTATGGAAACTAACACTGCTGGAACAAAAAGTAAAGAATCATCATTTAGTGGTATAAATTTAAATTATTTATCATTAACTGATATAAATAAGTTTTTTATAAAGGTAACTGCCGTTGTGGGTTGGGATATAGATATTAAAACAAAAATTGCAAAAGTTGATTTGTGGGATGAGGATGACCCAGGAATTAGACCAATTAAACTATATAATTCAATTGTTAAAAAAGATCTACTAAAAAGAAACGATTGTTGGAGAACTTATAATTATAGTAAAATAAAATTTGTAGAACAAATTAATTTTGAATTTACCGTAGAACCATTAAAAAGTATAACACAAGGGCAGAATAAAGATGAAAATTAGTTATTCAATTCTTACACACAATGAAGGTAAAGAATTAAAAAAGTTACTTGATTTCTTAATAAAACATAAAGATGAAGAAGATGAGATTGTTATTCTCGATGATTACTCCGATAATAAAAAAACAATAGAGTTACTTGATTTTTATGTATCAGCTCACAATATTGTATATGAACAACGAGATTTATTAAAAGATTTTGCTGGACAAAAAAATTACTTGATTCGTATGTGTAAAGGTGAGTATATTATTAATATAGATGCTGATGAGTTACCCAATAAATGGTTAATAAAAAATATAAAAGAGATATTAGAATCAAACCCAACAATAGATTTGTATTGGGTGCCACGGGTTAACACGGTAAAAGGTTTGACATTGGACCACATAAATAAATGGGGTTGGCAAGTAAACGATAAAGGTTGGGTAAACTTTCCAGATTATCAAGGTAGAATATGGAGAAACAGACCAAACATTAGATGGAAAAATCCAGTTCACGAAGTTTTAGAGGGATATACAGAACATACATATCTTCCAATGGAAGAACAATTTTGTTTTTATCATCCCAAAGATATTAACAGACAAGAAAAACAAAATGATAAATACGAGGATATTCAAAAAAATGGATAAAGTATTAATAACTGGTGGAACCGGATTTCTTGGTTCTCACATAACAAAAAGAATTATAGATGAAGTTGAATCTGTAACTATAGCTACAACCGATATAAGACAGCAGACAACATTAAAGGCTCTTGGTGTTGATGTTGATAAGATAAATTTGGTAAAAGGTGATGTCAGAGACTTTGATTTTCTTAGACTTCTATTTAATGAATATGAATTTGATACTGTATTTCATTTAGGAGCTCTATCAGAAGTAAAGAAATGCCAACCAGACCCTAAACTTGCATTTGATATTAATGTGGGTGGGACTGTAAATATACTTGAGGCATGTAGGATATATGGTAAAGTAAAAGCTGTTATAGTTAGTAGTTCAGATAAGGCATATGGTAGTGGAGAAGTTCCCTATGTTGAAGGTCAATCATTAAATGGTGTTGGTACTTATGAGGTTTCTAAATCAGCAACAGATTTAATAGCTCGTTCATTCTATTCAAACTATGATGTACCTGTAGTGGTCACAAGATGTTCTAATTTGTATGGTGGTGGTGATATGAATTTTTCAAGAGTGATACCAAACAATATTAGAAAGATACTAAATGGTAAAAGACCTATGATTTGGAAAGGTAGTGAAGTTTCTACAAGAGAGTTTTTATATATTGATGATGCCGTAGATGCCTATTTATCATTGGTTGAGAATATTGATAAAACTAAAGGTGAGGCGTATAATGTTGGTAGTGGGGAAGTGTTAACAGTTGAAGATTTATTAAATGAGTTGTTAAAAACTATGGATTCTGATATTGAAATTGAATATGTAGAAAAAGATTTTCCAGAAATATCACATCAATATTTAGATAGTAGAAAAATACAGAGACATACAAATTGGAAACCAAAAACAAATTTAAGTACTGGATTAAAAAAATCTATTGATTGTTATAAGGATTTAGTATGAGCACACAATATGTTTTGAAAACTGATAATAGTAAATTTAATTTTACACCGAAGTATTTTGATGGAATGAAAAATGTTATGGTTTTTGTATCAGTAGATTTTGATAAAGTTAAAGTTGAAGATGGTTGGTCATATATGAAAAATGATGATTATATGAATAAAACAATTAGATTTATTAAGGCACAAATAGATAACAGTCTTGAACTAAATTGGAAAGTTGAAGATATAATTTTAGCAACTAATTTTGAATTTGAATACAGAGGAGTAAAAAGTATTTTGTTAGAAAGAACTTGTGATTACTCACAATTTTTCAACAAGGAATATGCTATTTTAGAATTACTTGAAAAGGGGATCGTTAAAGATACTAATTTGTGGTATCATGATTTAGATGCGTTTCAATTGGAAGAATTTGAATTTCCAAAATTTGAGGGAGATTTTGGAACATGTGTGTATCCTAATTATGATGGTCATTCTTGTCAATGTGGTATTCTTTATTTAAAACCAACTGCAATTGATATATTTAAAGATATGGTACAAAAAATGGAAAACCAAGAGTTTGGTACGACAAACGATGAAATAGTAATTAGAAATTTTGTTAAATTAAATCCAAGTTATGGGCATCGAGTATCAGTTTTAGACACACGATTTAACATGGGAAATACTGAATATAAAGATAGATATCGATTAGCCAAAAAACCACTCAAGGTTGTTCACTTTTCGGCAGATGATGAAAGACAATGGGATATGTTTGCTAATGGTAACAATGAGTGTGGTGTTCCATTTATAAATGATAGATTGAAAAAAATAATTGAAAAATATGATTTAAATTATAAAGATAACGAATAATGAAATTTGCTTTAATACAAGATATGATAGGTAGTGGTGGGGTTAATTCTTATCGTGTTAAAGATAATTTAGCATATGATTTAGATGGAAATCCATATGACCCAGAATTTACACCTGCAGCAGTTAATAGAAATTGTTATATAAGTACATATAATTATCCTTGGTTATATGATGGTGGTTATTTTATAAATTGGGAACAACATAAAAGTGATTTACCTGATTTAAATTTAGATTTAATTTTTTTAGTTATAGAGAGAACATTAAATAGACAAGATGAGTTCTCTTGGGTAAAAGTAGAAACTATTAGAAAAAAATATCCAAATGCAAAAATTGTTGCATTCTTAAAAGAAATATGGGTTGGTGAACCATATGATTATGAACATCCAAAAAATAAAGCTAGAGTTGATTTTATAAATAAATGTGATGGTGTAATAATGAATAGACCTGAGTTAAAAGAATTTAAATATTTATCTGATAGAACTGATAAACCTTTTAACTTTGTGGCTCAACCACATAATATTGATTATTTTTACGATAGGTGGGGTGGTGATAAAGATTTAGCCATATGGGCATATATACCTTGTGGTATGGAAAGAAGAGCCAACACTTATGAATTTGCAGATTATATTAGTAAGAAATATAATATTCCAGTTAGATATAAACCATTAGAAACTAATCAGAGATTTGACTATATGTCTTTAGAGGAGTTTGTGACACAATGGTCATCTTGTTTGTTTCATTTTAATTTAGACCCAATTGATTATTTTCCAGGTAAACAGGCCGTACATGTGGCCAGTGTTGGTAGTATAAATATAGGTGGTGTTAATGAGAATCATTCTTTATTGTATTCTGATACCGCTACTTGTGATACTAAAATTTTAGAGGATAGGATTGTGGAATATCTTGAAGATGAAACGAAAAGAAATGATGTTATCATAAATGCATGGAAAAAACTCGATAAAGTATTTAGTTTTGATTCAGTTAGAAAACAGATAGAAGGTATTAAATATGAATAAAAATATATTAGTTACAGGTGGAAGTGGGATGGTTGGTAAATATTTAAAAAATATATTACCACATGCTACATATTTGAGTTCAAAAGATTGTGATTTAAGAGATTCAAAACAAGTAAATGAATTTTGGGGTGATACAAAACCCGATGTTGTAATACACTTAGGTGCTAAAGTTGGTGGTATTTTAGAGAACTTAGCATATCCTGCAGATTTCTACAATGAAAATACTTTGATTAACACCAATGTTTTAATGGTATCAAGAAAGTATAATGTAAAAAGATTTACAGGTATACTTAGTACATGTATGTATCCTGATGTTGTGGATAATTATCCAATGACAGAAAATGATGTGCATCTTGGTGCACCATCAGAAGCTAATTTTAGTTATGGATTTACTAAAAGATCACTGTTAGTTGCTATTGAGGCCTACAACAAACAATATGGAACGGAGTATAACTATCTAATACCTTGTAATTTATATGG
>Ga0070747_1000946_pt1 | contig 14330 bp, 17 predicted proteins | sample VirMetDEL_Mar_31_FD_77321 | JGI IMG/M metagenome (GOLD analysis project Ga0070747, IMG submission 77321) | Aqueous microbial communities from the Delaware River and Bay under freshwater to marine salinity gradient to study organic matter... | ecosystem: Environmental > Aquatic > Marine > Coastal...
GGTTCTTTGTCTGATGATTGTATCGACGATGTTTTAAACATGCCAATCTCTGCTAAGTTAAACTCAGTTTGCGCCTCAATGTTAGCAGGTGTACCTGATGCGATCTTAGATAATGAAGGTCAACCAATCGAAGGTATTAAGATTAAGAAACAGGGTAAGAGTAAGCCGGGAAAGTCCAAGAAGTAGAGGGTAAGTTTTTATACCCCGTATTCTGGGAGTATATACACTCTAAGATACTTCAGATAAGTACTATATCTACAGCGGAGTTTGCCCTTATAAATGCTACTTGGTTAACCCTTACGGTAGATGATTTTAAGTGCAGAGAGACAGAGGAAGTGCTTAGTAAGCGTAAAGATGCTGAAACGGCTATAAACTATGTACGGCTAGAGAAAGGGTGTGGAGTAATTGGCACTACCCCTAAGGTAGAGTTAGACGGTATAGAGTATTACTCATGTTTATGTCACGATAACTTTAAGGATAGTAGTGTGTCAGAGTATATGTGGTTATATAACCAGTATAAACTAGGTCACTTGGGTTTCGAGGGTAGCCTACTAGAACAGCCCTCAAAGTATATAGAGCTAATCAGATTAATGAATAAGCTTGACGTAGAGAATCAAAATAGAATTACGGAAGAACAAAATAAGGGTTAACACATGGCAAACAATACAGTATCTTTTGACTTAGAACTAGCAATAAAAGATTTTAATAGAAACTTAAATAAGGTAGAGAATAACTTAAAGGGTTTCCATGGTGACTTTAAGAAGAACACTAAAAAGTCCTCTCAGGCGTGGAATAGCTTTGTAGGTAACATTAGTGCTAATGCCTTTGCAGCGGCAGCTAGAGGGTTAACATCTTTAGTTAACAACATGGCTCAGTTTGGTAAAGAATCTTTCCTAGCAGCGGTAGACGCTCAAGAGACAGCATCAAAGTTTGAAGCCGTATTCAGTACCATCTCAGAAGCATCTAACCAGACAGCTAAAACATTACAGAAGAATTACGGCTTAGGTGTTACACAATCCAAAGAACTATTATCTGCTACTGGTGATTTACTAGCTGGTTTCGGGTTTACACAAGAATCAGCATTAAAATTATCTCAAGAAGTACAGGAACTTTCCGTAGACCTAGCCTCATTCACCAACTTCTCTGGTGGAGCTAAGGGAGCCTCAGAAGCAATTACAAAAGCCTTACTAGGTGAGACTGAGAGCATGAAGAGTCTTGGTGTATCTATTCAACAGACAGCCGTAGAGCAACAGGTAGCTATTAATAATGCTAAGGGTATGACCTTTGCTACTGAGAGACAGGCTAAGGCTCAGGCTACACTAGATTTAATTGTTAAACAATCAGGTAATGCTATTGGTGATTATGCTAATACTAGTCGTGGTGCGGCTAATAGATTAAGATTATTAAATACAAGAATTGAAGACTTAAAGATAGCTATTGGTGATAAGCTAATCCCAGTAATGCAGCCCGTAGTTGATCTTATGATTGACTGGGTAGAGGCTAATGAGAGACTTATTACTCAAAATGTTGAGATGGCTATTACCGCTCTAGGTAATGCGTTTAAATGGGTTAAGGCTAATATTGACGTATTGATGCCTGTGCTTCAAGCGGTAGCAGGTATCTTTGTAGGTAATGTACTAGGCAGAGGTATACTTAAGGTTAAGAGTGCCCTTAGTAAGTTAGGCGGTGTTCTGACAACCATGAGAACAGCGGCAATGGCATTAGGTGGACCTATTACTATTGCGGCTGCGGCTATAACTGCATTAGGTGCGGCTATATACTACGCTAGTAACGCTAGTAAGGATAGTGCAACTATAGATAAGCTTAACCAGTTAAAGGTAGCTACTGCGGATTTAACACAGCTAGAGAAAGACTTAAGAGCAGCACAAGAGATGGGTAGTTCTTCTAAGATTACTGATGCTATTACTGCTAGGATAGAAGCCCGTAGGTCTGAGATTGAGCTACTTATGCAGGATGCTATAATAAAGAAAGAGCTATCTGAGTCAGAGATTACTGACATTGATAAACTCACTACTAAGAAGTTAACTGATGCGGAGAAACTAGCTAAGGCTGAGAGTCTAGCCGCTAAGAAAGCTAGGGCATTAGCTAAACAACAAAAAGCTGAAAAAGATAGAGCTGAAGATGAAGAGAATAAGAGGAAGATGAAACAGTCTGACTTTGAAGAGGCACTATTTGGTAAACAGGTATCGTGGGAAAAGGCAGGAGGAGTACAAAGGGCTAATAACTTAAAGTCAACACTAAGTACAATGGCTACTCTATCTGAATCAGGTAACTCTACATTAGCAGCTATTGGTAAGGCTTCGGCTATTTCCATTGCTACTATTGATGGTATTGTTGCGGTTCAAAAGGCTCTAGCTAGTGCACCACCTCCATATAACTTTGCATTAGCTGGTATTGTTGGTGCAGCGAGTGCTATTAACGTAGCTAAAATATCAGGTGTTAAGTTAGAGCATGGTGGTATTGTTCCCGGTTCTTCATTCGCTGGAGATTCAGTATCTGCACAATTAAACTCTGGTGAAATGGTACTTAATCGTGGTCAACAGAATACGTTATTCCAACAGGCAAACGGTAACACTAGTACTTCTACGGGTAATAATGGTATTAGTATGGAGATGCTTAGAGAGGCATTGTCTGAGGTTAATATTGTTATGGTAGCCGATAATAAAGAAATAGCAAGGTCTGCGTCTATAGGTGTAGAGCAAGGCATAGTAATAGGTAGGTCTTAAATGAGTAATATGAGTTTTGGAACTAATAATCAAGCCTCTGGTGCGACATATAGTTTATTAAGTGGTACAGAGAACGCACAATTCCCTTTAACTAATCTAAATAAAGTATTTACTACAAAGTCATTTAGGAGTACAGGTACTTCTTGTGTTATTCAGATTGACTGGAGTAATTCAGAATCAGTAGATACTTTCATGATGGTAGGTAATAACTTAACGGGTATGGGAGTTACAGCCGCTACTATTGAGTTTAGTCCTACAACGTCATTCCCCGGAACTACTATTGAGACTATTGATTTATCTGCTGAGCATAACTTTGGCTTTGTCCAGTTTACGGAAGGATCATATAGGTATGCTAAGTTAACACTGACAGGTACATCATACTGTGAGTTAAGTAATCTTTATATTGGTAAAAGGACGGAGATAGTTAATAATAACTTTGATACTACTTCTTTTACGTATGCCATAAAGGAAAGGTTTAAATCCAAGGCTAATAACTACGGTCAATTATTCATAGACCAGTATAACTTTACTAATAATCTACAAGGTACTATTAAGTACGCTAATCTGACAGAGTTTGAGCAGATTAATGATATGTTTACCACCTCGGGTAATACTACACCTATATGGTTCATGTTAGATGCTGATGGTGATTTAAGTACAGACCTATCTAGTAAGTACCTATTTAGTGGTTATTTCTATCTAAATGGTGCATTACAATGGAAGACGGTAGCCCCTAATCTATTTGATACAGTAATTAGAATGATAGAGGTAGTTTAATGTATCTCTCAATATATCAACTAGATAATAATGAGACAGTCTCAACTACTATTAGACTTGATAAGACTACGACCATAGGAGCCATCAGATTAGGCTTATATAAGCACGATACTCCCGATGGTACACTAACACTAGCACTTAAGGATGGGGCTACTGAGATAGCCTCTCAGAGCGTTACAATGGCATCTTTAGACGCGGCTGTGGGTACTTATTTCCATGGGTATGTTAAGTATGAGTTTGATGGTGTTAGATTGAATAAAAAGGGTACAGAAACATATAAAGAGATAACCCTAGAAGTAACCCTAACTAGTCATACTGATGATGATAATAATTACATAGCCTTACAGAGACAGATTGAGGGTGCCTTTGTACCTAGTTATGGCACTATACCATATGAAAGTGATAGAAGTGCTGAAGAATTGACGCATTTACAGCCATTTATGGTGGAAATATTTGAATTAAAGTAATTAATAAGTACTAATTAGAAAGAACAATATCAATATAGGGATATATATACATGGCAGGGATTAAGAGAATATCATTTACAGGTAGGTTTAGCTCTGAGGTGACTCCTACGGATACTCAGGTAACAGCTCTAGCGTACTTTCTAGTAGGCTCAGGTGTACCTTCAGACGGTGCCTTAGGTAATAATGGAGATGTATACTTGGATAGTGCTACATCTAATTTATATCTTAAGGCGGCTGGGACATGGAGCATAGACTCTGTTCTAAAGTTTACGGCTAACAATGTAATCAATACCCCTTCAGGTACTGTAACGGCTACAGATATTCAATCTGCAATAAATGAACTAGATTCAGAGAAAGTAAACAAGTCAGGCGATACAATTACTGGTAATTTAATTGTTAGTACTATGGAGATTGATTCTCCTTCCTTTAATGTTAATAACGGTGGTACTGATGCAAGCTCTGAGGGAGCTGGGATAGAGGTAGAGCGTGTAGGTACAAACGGTTCTTTTATATATGAGAACGCACTAGACTCTAAATTTAAAGTAGGAGATACAGGCTCTGAGTTAGAAATATCTACAGTGTATAAAGGTACTAAGGCGGCTATTGATGCACTAGGTACATGGTCTAGCTCAGTTAGATACCACGCTACGGATGAAGATACTAATTATTATTATGATGGTACTTCTGTAGCTCCAGAGGGTACACCTTTACTTATTACTAGAATATATGATGAGAAGACAGTTAATACAGCCGGAGGAACGGCTACCTCAGGGAGTTACATACAGCGTGACCTAAACACTCAAGACGGAGACACATCTTTCTGTAGTCTATCATCCAATGATTTTACATTGGACCCCGGCACTTATCTATTTAATGGAGAGGTAACAGGGTATCAAGTGGATGATCATAGGGCTAAAATTATATATGTTACAGGCGGTGCTGATCTTATTATGGGAAGTAATACATCTAGTCATATAACAGCACCCTCAATGTCTGCCTCAGTTTTATTAGGCTCTGTTACTATAGCCTCCTCTACTGCGTTTAGAATAGTACATCAAGTAGCAATTACTAGGGCTACGGATGGTTACGGGGTAGCCTGTAATTATGCCTCTGAGCCAGAAATATACACACACTTAACCATTACTAAATTAGCGTAGGAGTAAATATTATGTCAGGAATTAAAAGAATATCATTTACGGATGGATTTAGCTCAGAGGTAACACCTACTACTGATCTTATAACGTCTGTTACATCTTTCCTAGTTGGATCAGGTGTACCCTCAGATGGAGCATTGGGTGTTAACGGGGATGTGTACTTAGATAGTGCTACCTCTAACTTATATACTAAATCAGGGGGAGCGTGGAGCGTAGACTCAGTCCTTTCCGTAGATGCCTCTAATATTGTTAATACTCCATCGGGTACAGTCTCAGCCACTGATGTTCAAGCGGCTATAGATGAATTAGAGTCTGAGAAATTAGATAAGACAGGTGGTACGGTTACAGGTAATCTAATTGTAGATACCTTAGAGGTAGACGCGGCTAGTTTTAATGTAAATAATGGAGGTAGTGACGCAAACTCGGAAGGAGCTGGGTTTACAGTAGATCGTGTAGGCACTGATGGTTCTGTAGCGTATGAGACAGCCCTAGACTCTAAGTTTAAAGTTGGGGATGATGGTTCTGAGCTTGAAGTATCTACGGTATACAAAGGGACCAAGGCAGCGATAGATGCGTTAGGTTCATGGTCTAGTTCTACTAGATACCATGCCACTGATGAGGATACTAATTATTACTATGACGGTACTTCTGTGTCAGAGCAGGGAGGGTCTACCTTATTAGTTACTCACCTAAGAGATGAGAAGGCTTATGGTATTCATGGTGGTGCTACTACCTCAGGGTCTTATGCTCAGAGAGACTTGAATACTCAAGATGGTGATACCACTTTCTGTAGCCTTTCCTCTAATGATTTTACACTTGATCCGGGGACTTATTACTTTTATGGTACTGTTCCAGCAAACCTTGCTAGTCAACATAAAGCAAAGATTATATATGTTACTGGTGGTGCCGATCTTATTGTAGGTAACAACAGCTTTAGCAATAATACTTCACCCTCACAGACAAACTCAACAATATCAGGTACTGTTACCATAGCATCATCTACCGCTTTTAGAGTAGTACACCAAGTAACCGCATCCCATCCCCTTGGCTTTGGAATAGCGTGTAGTTTTGGTGGTACCGAGGAAGAGGTTTATACGCAACTAACTATAACCAAACTAGCATAATATAAGGTAATTTAATGACTACTTTTACAACATATACAGAGTTTTCCGAGGCAGTATCTAGTGAGAAGATTCTATTACTACATATCTACCCTAGACGATCTATTAATACATGGACTAGTCAAGGGGCTAATGTCTGGACTAAATCAGTTACTAACATAGTAGATAGATTATTCACAGGTAGTACTGAGGTTACTAAGCAGACCAGTAGTTCCGTAGACGCATCTAACCCTTTCTTTTATGATGTAACTACTAATACTTGCTACTACTATACTACGTCTACATCCCCTGATGATGATAACCTAATAGCAGAATATAAATTATATTATTCAAACGCACCTATTAATTTAACGTGGGACTTAACGGATAATACAGGTGAAGAAATTTGCTACGAACCTAGAGTGTTGTCCTCTGTAGGGTTTATGTCTGAGATAGGGTCAGACCAGAAAGGTATATCCGTTACTGGTTCTGGTAATGTATTACTACAGAATAATGATGGTCACTTTGATTCTTTCTTCCAACAATACACATGGGAGAATAAAAAGGTAGAGATATACTCATACAATAGACAGCTAGACCCTAACCTAGCAGAGATACAATATAGAGGGTATATTACTAATAAGTCCTTCAACTTAGAAACAGTAAACTTTAAGATTGAGGATGAATTATTTAAGACAGATACTGTTATAAGTACTGACCTATTTACTTCTGCTGATGGTGTTAACGATACTGATATTGGAAGGTCTAAGAGAGTTATCTATGGTAAGGCTGATAATGTATTATGCAGGAGTACGGATCAGTACCAAGATGGCTTTACCTTAACAGGTACTATTAAAGGTACATCTGGGACTACTACTGTTATAGGTACAGGTACTACTTTCCTAACGGAGTTATCTGAGGGCGATAAGCTAAAGTATAACGATGTTATTATTACAGTAGATTATGTAAAGTCAGACACACTACTTATAGTTAACGAGCTAAATACTACATTTAATAATGAGGCGTGTACCGTACAGCCTAGTATACAATGGTATAATAAGAACAGAACATTTAGTGTAGCTAACCATGCAATTAAAAGAACGGCTACCACTATAAGTAGCATTACCTCAAGAAATAGAATAGTAGTCGCAGACGCTACAGGTTTTGAGTCAGGTGATTTTATATCTCTGGATACTGAGGTTAAACAAATAAGAAGAGTTAGTGGTAATACAATTGTACTAACGACTAATTATAATACAGCGCATACCGCTGGTGAGTCTGTCAGTAAGAATGAGATAGATAGTGTAAAGTTTGGTGAGAACGGACTAAGCATTAGAGAGCAAGATATTACCATAGATAATACAGCTAGTGGGTGTAACTTTACTATTACTTCTGATGCGGAGGTTAATGCTAAGACATTTTTAAAGCTTAGGAATAACTTCACCTTTAGAAATGGTATCGCAACGGTATGGTTAGGCACTCCAACGGAACTAACTATTGATACGGTAGCACAGACTACTGGTTCTCTATATGGTAAGTATTTTATATTAGAAGATGTAGATAATATTACTACTGCTTTCTGGTTTAAAGATTCTGCTAATGTGGGCTCGTCTAGTTATTTAGAACCTGCTCATGGTGCTGATGAGTCCGTAGCCGTAACACTAACTCAGAGTGACCTAACCTCTACGGAGGTAGCGGAGATAGTTATAGAGAGTATCTTATCTAATTTAGATTACCTTCAAGGGTCAAGCTCCTCAAATAATATTGTATTACAGTCTAGGATGGCTCAGGTTATAGCGGCACCCTCAGCCGGAGATAGTGGGTTTAGTGTAGCTAGGACTACATTAGGTGTTGTTAATGAGGATGATATAGACTTAACGGATTATGCACAGCCTAGGGATTACCTTAAAGAGGGTGACTCTGCGGATAGTGATAGGTATGAGATACTTAGTGTAACAGGCTCTGTAATTCAACTAAGGAAGCCTTATGAGGGTGTTAATAGTACCTCAGCCATAGGGTATAAGAACGTAGAGTATATTGGTGATAGTACTCCTGTGTATGTTAATGCTCAGGGTAAGACTGATGATGGTACTCCTACTGGTAATTGGATAGAGACAGCCTCCGATGTAGTTAAGGATATTCTAACTGATATAGGTCTAGGTGACTTTATAGATACTACTGCCTTTGACGCTGCCTCAGAGGATGCGGAGTATCGGTTAAGCGTAGTACTACCTAAATCATTCAATGATGATACCCCTTCTGTTAGGGATACTATTAATGACATTAATCAGACCGTATTTGGAGCATTAGCCCTTAAGCAGGATATGCAAGTAGGTTATTACATATCTACCCCTAAACGTACTGATGCCATAACTAAGATTGACGACGACGATGTTATTAAGTGGAATATGAAAGGCATTAACACTAATACGTATAAGCAATGTCTAGGTAGCTATAGGCACTTGGATTATGACCCTACGGTACAGGAGTCTAGTGATTCTTTAATAGACTACTCCTCAGACCATATATCTGACTACGATATTAGTAACAAGGTAGCGGAGAATGATTTTAATGTGTACGATAGTAACCATGCTCAGGAGCTAACTGAGAGGTTCCTACATTACGCGGAACAGTCTCTCATGGAAGTAACAATTGAGGGAGATTTACGTCTATCTAGTATTCAGATGGCTGATAAGGTGCAATTACGGTTCAATAGGTTCATAGATAACCCTATAACTGGTGATGCTGAGAGGATATTTACGGTAACATCCATAAAGAAAGACTTTAATAAGGTAATATTGAAGCTTAGCGATCTAGGTAATCTGATTAACAGGTCTGCGATCATAAGTGATGATGCTACTCCCACGTTTACATCTAGTACAGCGGATGAGAAGAGATTTAATAACTATATTACAGATGATAATGGGATAGTTACAGGAAGTGAAGAAACAAAAGGCAATAATTTAATAGTTTAGGAGAATTATATGGCATACACAACAATACCATCTACAGACATTGAAGTAGGTAAACCAGTTAAGAAGAGTTTATGGGATAAGATTAAGGCTAATTTTACCGATCATGAGACAAGGATTGACGGGTTAGAGGCTGGTGCTAATAAGGTACAAGTATTTAATTTTGAGGTAATGGGATATATTAACCATTATACTGCGGCTGAATTAGTGCAGATAGGTACTTTTAGGGCACCTAGCGATACTACTCTTACGGAGGTTAAGTTAATCCTTATGAACGGTACTAATGGTTCTTCCTCAAGTACATCAGGAGCCTTAACCATAGACATACAAAAATCTACTGATGATGGTGTTACGTGGAGTACTATTCTAACGGCTCAGCCTGAGATTGCTGATGGTGTAAATGCCACAGGGTCAGAATCTGCAATAGTTAGTTTTATAACTAGTGGTGAGGATACCGCTACTGATGATATACTTAGGGTTAATGTAACCTCAAAGAAAGATACACAAGGGTCATTCCTTATAGTCGTTTACGGAGATGTAGCATAATGGACACAATACTATTTTTAATTTTTAGTCATGGTATTCTTTTTTACTTTGGGTATGAAAGAACCAAGAAAAACAGTGAGTCAATTAAAGAGTATAATAATTTAATTAAATTTATAACTAAAGATATGAACCCTGCGCAAATTGATAGCTTCTGGGAAGAATACAAAGGGAGTAAGTAATGAGTGGTAATTTCTACTTACCTGCTAAGACAGATATTGAAACAACATACAGTGAGAGTACATCAGGTACATATACTTGGACCGCTCCAGACGCTAATGGAGATTCTTCTACGTATGATCTTACTATAGACCTTTGGGGTGCAGGAGGCGGTGGAGCCTCAGGTGCTTACCGTACCGCTGGTGGCGGTGGAGGCGGAGGTGGCTCTTACGTTAGGTATGTAGTCACAGTAACCCCTGCTCAAGTATATACTTTTAAGGTAGGGGCTAAGGGTGCTGGTGGTGCTCAAGTCGGTGGTACTTCATCAGGTATAACAGGTGGTACTGGTGGTGTTAGTGAAATATCTATCGGTACTGGTTACGCTAGGTCTGGTGGTGGAGTAGGCGGTACTGGTGGTAATGATCTAGGTACTCATGCTGGTGGTGCTGGAGGTACAATCTCTAACGCGGATGATACATATATTACATTAGTCTCTACTACAGGTTCGCGCTCAGGTGCGGCTGGAGGCTCTGGTGGTCAAGGTACAAGTGCTACGTCTAGTGCTGGTGGTAGTGTTGCCGCTATTCTCAATGAGCCGGGAGGTACAGGTGGTTCTGGTAGAGGTGCTAATGGTGGTCCGGGCGGTGGAGGTGGAGCTTCATCACATAAAGATGGTGGTACTGGTGGTAACGGTATGACAAGTGCTCCTAATGATTCATCCTCAGGTGGTGGCGGTGGTGGTGCTGGTTATCAGACTCCCGTAGCTGGATCAGATGCTTCTAATGTTGTTGCTTCTTTTATTGGTGCTGCTGGGGGTGATGGTGGTGATGGTTATTTTACTTTTACTTTTATTGTTCAAGGTGGTGGTGATTCAGGTAGTGCGCCTTCATAATTTTAATTAATCCTTGATGCGGATGTGTCAAGTTTCATATATAGAGAGGGTTACTTTCATCTCCAGTAGCCCTCTCACTATACTTACTCTTTTACTTCAACATCAATAGCTACTGGTTCTAATTCATCAAAATCAATAACTATAGGCTCAGACTCAGAAGAATCACTCTCTTCCTTAGCCTCTTTCTCTTGCTGATACTTAGCTACTAGAGCGGCTGTTTCAACACTATACATAAGCTTCTTCCACTTGTTAGTCTCAGTATCTTTTTTATCCATGCCACTGACTATAAGGTCTAACTGGTCCTCTATAATATCAAGCGTTTCTCTGTTCTTTGGCATTTGGTCTAATAAATCCTTAACAGATTGATTATCAATAGCGTTATAATATCTTAATAACCTATCCTCTAACCTTTTCTGTACGGCTGATTTATTAAAGAACTTATTCTTAATCATTTATTACTCCCTGCGGTAAACATGGCTATTAATATAAATAACCCTGCTGTTTCTTTTACTGTTAATGGGTCAAGACCTAGTACGGGAACTACGAATAAGCTCCACCCTAGATTTAACATTAACACTCCCCATAAAAGCGAGATTAAAAATCCTGCTGTGTACTGTAATAGATACCTAATCATTTCTTCTCCTTAGCTTCTTTTTGTTTCCTTAAGGATGTGCTAACCTTGTCTCTCCTTAGAGATACACCTAACTTAACACACTCCTTACCAAACTCTAATAGTATTGATTCTAAATCCCTACCCACTTCGCTATTTATCTCATCCAGTGTAGCCTCTAAAAATGTTTCAAAGGCATACTGGGGATCATGGAGTGAGTTAATTGTATTAACCTCTCCGACTGGTTCTATATAATTATTATCGTCGTCTATAAACTTTAAATAATTACTAGAGGTAGCCGATATAGCGTATAAATCTCTATTCTGCGCATTAGTCGCGTCATAGGTCTCTTTCTTAGCTAGGGCAAATTCTTCTTCTGATAGATTAGAGCGGTGGATAGAACCTTCCTTATTGAGCGCATTAGCGTAGTACTCGTTCTCAAACTGTTCCAGATAATCCCTGTCTTCATCAGACAGTTTATCCTTATAATCGGAGTCTACGAAGGGCTTTACATTAGCCCTATACCGTAGTCCTTTCTTTTTAGACGTAGTCTTCTTTTCCTTCTTACTCATAATATATCCCTACTTCTTAGGAGTATCTTTGAGTAAAGACCTTCTCTTCTCAATGGTTAGTTGATTAACCGTATCTCTGGTCTCATGACCACACTCTACACATCTATACTTCTGAAACTTAGCAGAGTTAGTAAAGAAGAAACCATTCTTCTCAGATAGTTTTGATCCGCACTTACATACGTGATTATCACCATCATGGTATACGTTGAAGTTAATACCATTATCATAAGGAATAAGCTTATGGTATAGTTCCTCTAAAGATAGTACATCGTACTTATTGTACTTCTCCATCTCAGCCCAAGCCTTTGGGTTATTATCCATACACTCTTTCCATAGAGAGAAGCCGGGGAATTTACCATGCGGTAATTTCTTATACTTCTCACATAGTTTATCAGTCATGTACTCAAGCTTATTGGATGAAAATGCAAAGTGCTTCCTAGCAATTAGCAAAGTATCAATATGTCTATAAGAACTAGTTGGCGGCATACCATTAAGAATAAATCTTGCGTTTAATTTCTTCTGATCAAACTTCTTACCATTCTGAGTGATAACAATATCAGCCTCGTCAAGTAAGGCGTGAATAGCCTTAAGTAATAATCTATCATCACTCTGCGGAGATACCCCTCTCTGATCTGCATAAAAAGTATCCTTAGGCTTATCACCTAACCACTTAGCTGCGAAGGACATTACATACCAGTCCTCCTTAATCATGTTTAACCCTATATTCTGGTCCCATAAGCCCCAGACATACGCTGTCATGGGACTGGTCTCAATATCAAAGACTAATACTTTTGGCTGTTTCTCTAAACTCTTCTTTTTCTTGTTACTCATAATATTCCTTAAAGTACTGCGCTATATAAAGCTACACGTTTACCGAATTTACCTTCGTGACAACCAGCCTCTACGATAAGCCCACTGTCTAATAATTCACCCATACGACCATTGATAGTACCTACAGATACCTCATTACCATTGGCTTTGATTACAGCTTCTAGTACTTGGTGCCTATCTACTCTTACACCGTCTACGATTGCCTTATATACCTGTTTAATGCGTTTACTATCGTTTAGATTAAGTACAGAGGATACGGTATGTACCTGAGCTACTTGATTCTTAGGCTTACTCTCAGGAATCTCAGATAGGGTTAGGAATGATCCGTCTAGGTTAAATTCTGCTAGGTAAGACTCCTTCCACTCTGTAAATTTTACTAAGGCTAACTTTTCTGCTTGCGCTCTAGCTTGGATTGCGATATGCTGATCTAGTGCGGAGGTAGTCATTGTAATTGTTGTCTCTTTAATCTGCGTAATGTTGTTAAGTTGATCTTTCATTTTAATTTCCTTTGTTGTTTGTTGTTTGTTTTTATTTAGTTGCTTGTATACTTATTAAAACTATAGTTTGAGTTACTAAACTTTAATTCTTTTACTTTGACGTTTCTCCTTCAAGGCTTTTCTACGCTCTAAAATAGAGGCTAGAGTAGCTAATGCGGATAGGGTCATCATAGTTACTGATGTAATGGCTAAAATAGATAGGGTAGGTGTATTCTCTGGTAGAATATAAAGCCCTGCTATTCCAGCCGCTACGAAGGCTGATACTTTTAATGTTGATTTAACTTCTTCTTTAGTTTGCTTTTTCATTGTAATTTCCTTTTTGTTTTGTTGTTGTTTTATTTATTTAACGGTAATCATTTGTCTACATGCTCTCTCTGTTACAAAAGGTATAGGGTCTACCTCTCTGGTCTCTTTATCAAGTAACAAATAGGCTACTCTAAGAGGGTCAAGGCACATATCCCTAGCTACTTCTTGTATTCTAATAATCTCTCTCTCAACACTTAATCTAAAGTCTTTGTCATTCATTTTAATCTTTCCTTTTTAAGACGGTTCTCCACCTATCTTGGTTTTTGTTTCGATTACACCATGCAATCTTAAAATGTGTCTTTGGATTAAAATAAGGTTTTTGATTTATGAGTTTACCTAGAATCGGCTCTCACTTCATACTTTTTTATTCTAAAGTCTAGTCCTGCGACTAGCTGTTATCTGGTATTATACACTATTACTTAGTCTGTGTCAACTCGACATGCACGTTTATAGCCCAAAATCAAGCTATTTCTAAAACTAAATCGCATATTTGAACAATTACGGCTACTTACACCCACTTGAAGCCCGGTCTAAATGGTCTCTTATACTCAAAAAACTCACCTTTTTGGTATATTCTCTGTAATTGGTACTTATCATTAGAGTCTAAATGTCCAGTAATTGCTCTTAGAGCCTCTATAACCTCATCAAAGTCATAACCTTGACCGAAGCAATCATTAGCCGCACACCAAAACTTAGTACTCCA
>Ga0070747_1000948_pt1 | contig 14329 bp, 25 predicted proteins | sample VirMetDEL_Mar_31_FD_77321 | JGI IMG/M metagenome (GOLD analysis project Ga0070747, IMG submission 77321) | Aqueous microbial communities from the Delaware River and Bay under freshwater to marine salinity gradient to study organic matter... | ecosystem: Environmental > Aquatic > Marine > Coastal...
GGTAATTTTTCATCAGTAACCGCTAACGCTAGAGTTCAAAAACTAAACAATGGTTACTTTAGATTTGAGTTTAGTTTTGTATCAAACGCAGATGCCGCTTTAAATGTTCGTATTTATTCTACAGATTCAGTATCAACATTAGGAAATGGCACAAGCGGTTTATTTTTGTGGGGCTTGCAACTTGAAGCACTACCTTTCGCAACGTCGTATATTCGCACAGAGGGGAGTGCGGTTAGTCGGGCGCAAGAAATACCAACGATTCCGGTATTTACATCTAGTAGAGAATTAACTCTGTTAGCTGAATTTGAAGCTATTGGAGATAAAAGCTCACAAGCGACCGATAAAACTATGGATGTTATGGATTTATCAACAAACTCGACCAGTGATAGAGTAATTATCGCCACATCTTCAACAGGTCCTAATTATAGGGCGTTTGTTGTTACCAATAACACAGTCGAATTGCAAATAACAGATACCGACTCAAACACCCTAATTAATTCAACAGTTGTTTTAACTTTATCGCCGACCAACGGATCGCTTTATGTTGACGGTAATTTAATTGGCGCTGATACTTCGGTTAATTTTACTGATTACTCCATTTTAAGAATAGGCAGAAATTCCGGTGCTTTAGGGTTAACTTTCGCACATATCAAACGCCTAGAGATATACGACTTAGCACTAACAGCAAACGAGGTAAAAGCATTATGATGATGATACTAGAAGTAACAGAGGGCGCTAACATCGAGTTAATGCCCGGCGAGTTGAAAGCCTTAATTGCTAGTGTTCGCGGTGAATTTGCCGAGGGTTTAATGATAGGCACTCAGCCGGTCGACGGAAAGCAATTATTGTTTATCAATGTCGAAGCTACTCGCGAGCAAGTCGAGTTTTTAACAGGTTCGGACGCTTTCGACGAAGGCGGTAATCAAATCGCTTTCGACTTGGGTTGGACAGTGTTGGCCGTTGAAAATGAAACCGTTGACCAGTCTTTGCTATTGCCTTATTTTGTTGATGTGCCGGTGTTTGAATTTGACGAGGACGGCGAATATATCCAAACAGGAACCGAGCCAGTGACAGATTTAACCGGCAAGCTACAGGTTTGGTCTGGCAAGAATTGGCTATATTAAAGTGCTGACACTCAAGCGCGAATATCACGAAAGCAAAACCACAGGCATGTTAACTATGCCTGACGGTACTGAGATAATCACGCTTGAACGCCCTGACTTGAATAACCAGCCTTTTGTTAGCTGTATACCAGAAGGACAGTATATTGTTAGAAGAAACACATCTGGGCGTCATCAATGGTATGAGCTGCTAGACGTCCCTGGCCGCTCTTTTATTGAAATACATACAGCGACAAGGGTTGACCATTTAGAAGGTTGCATTGGCTTACAGAGTGATGCCGATTGTGATTTGTTGCTTGATTGGTTTGGTGATAGTGATTGGGTTTTGGAGATTATATCATGAGTTTTAATCCGATTGATTCAACAATAGAATCTGTTTTTGATGTAGGTAAAACCATCATAGAGAAGGTTTGGCCAGACCCGACAAAGCAATCTGAGCAACTTAGGTTGCTTGAGCAGTTGCGACAAGATGGCGACATTGCCAGGCTTAATGCGCACGTGCAAAAGATGGTCGGGCAGATGGCAATAAACGAGATTGACGCCAAAAGCGCAAGCGGTTTTCAACGCAATTGGCGTCCTGCAATCGGTTGGGTGGGTGCAATATCACTGGCGTTGATGTACATTCCTAAAGCTTTAGTGATGACTTACATCTGGGCCTGGCAGTGCGTAGTCATTATGCAGCAAAATACAAATATTTATCAGATTCAATTGCCTGTATTCCCTGATTTGGGTGTTTCTGATATAATCGGTCTACTAATGTCAATGTTGGGCGTTGCTGCCATGCGTAGTTACGACAAAAAGAATGGGACATCCACAAAATAATGGATACATACCAAGTTGTACTGTCAATAATTGCAGTGGTAAATGTCGTCGGGGGGCTTGTTTTAGTGCCTTTGTTTAATCGAATTGGTAAGATTGAAGATAAGTTAGACTCTTTTGTCATGAAGGATGATTTAAACAGGCATCTTGACAGAGTTGAGAGTCAGCTACGCCAGGTTAACGAGAACATATTGCGACTAATGGAAGTTAAAACAAAATGATTAAAGTCCTAGCTATTGATGACAATCTTTTGGATTTAGCTATCACTTGTCGAATGCTTAATGCAGATAAAAATATTCAAGTATTCTTCACAAGCGAGCCAATGAAGGCGGTTGATTTAGCTCTTGAGATTGAGCCTGATGTTATCTTGTTAGACATACTGATGCCTTGCCTTGATGGTATTGAAGTTCGCAGACAGCTGTTATTGCACAGCTATACGCGCGACATACCGATTATTTTTCTCACGTCATCGAATAGCAGTGACGTTAGAGCCGAATCTAACTCTGTCGGATGCCTAACATACATGCAAAAGCCGGCAGATAGAGATGATTTGATTACAAACATAAAAGCGAGCCAGGCAATCAGATACATATCCAAAGCACTTGACTCGATTAGTGAGGCTAGAAAAGATGTCAATCAGGATTAGCCCACAAATTCTCTTTACCACTTCGACCGGAAACAACATAACCTTTATAATGACCGTGTTGGTATAAAGATTGCCTGACTGCTTGCATAGATGTGTTGTATTTTTCTGCGAGTTGTTTTGTTGTAATCATACATCACCGCCTTTGGCTTGATTGTGTTCTTTAATTACAAATACTGAGTTTTTAATATTTACTGTTTGCCCTGTGAATTTAGCATTTTCAATTAGGTTTTTTCCGCTTGAGTTGCGCTCTAGTTGCATATCATAACTGGCAATTTGCACATTATTTCCGTAAAAGCCACGTAAGGCTCTTTCGATAACTTCTGTAACTTCTGATTTACCTGTGCCAGTTTCTGCGCTGACAGTTATTTCTATTAACTTTGTGTTCAATTTGCACCGCCTTTGGCTTGTTCGCGTAGTTGTTTTAGCCTGTCTAAAAATTCGTATCTGATACTTAAAGCGTCACTTGTTAAAGTTTCTGGCTCACCTAAAACCGACTCAATAACATACTCAGCACCATTAGCCTGTTGCTCCAAGTCGCGCTCTGCTAACCAATCTTTAAATCTAAAAAGTGGGTCGCCATCTACTGAACTAGATACGGTTTTTATTGCTAAATAAGAAAGTAAAGGCGTATTTTCTGATATAAACTTTACAAGTTCTTCAATTTTCTTATCTTTAGCTACTAATGCTTCAATGTCTGCGAGTGAGCGGACACCTTTTGCGTGATACATGTACCCGCCGTGCATGTTAAGACCTATCGCACCCTCTGGCGCGTCAGCTAATATCTCTGCATCTGTTTTGTTAGTCATTGGCTTACTCTCCTAAACTTATAATAACCATCATTCAACACAGCAAAAGCAACTACAAAAACAATTGCAAATGTGAATAGGTAGCCGATGAATTGCATTAAATCATTCATAATCCACCCCAGCCAAAACATAAATCAATTCAATCATATTATTTACTCCATATTTTCTAAATATCTTAGTGTTAATTGCAGTTATTGATGTCGGCGCTCTAAATAGTAACGGAGCGACGTTTCTCGCTAACGTGTTGCCATTTAAAACTTGATTGACTACAGACACCTCAATCTCATTCAAAGATTCAATAGGCGGCTTTACAGCGTCATTATTGACAAGTAATAATCCGGCTAATAAATCAGAGCGTGAATGCACCTCATGTGCCTCTAGCAATGCCTTAATGTGAAAGAAGAAACCAGAATATGTTATTTTCATCTTTCTGTGCACTGAGTCTTGCAAGTTGCCCTCCACAAGCAGAGATAAAAGCTCTGCTTGCTTTGGGGTTAGTTTTGGTTTTCTGTTCATGGTCAGAATGGAATTGAGTCGTCGAAGTTAAAATCAGGCGCTTTCTGTGGCTGTGGCGCTGACTGTTGAGGCGCTTGTTGTCTTGGTGCTTGTTCTGGAGCGTTTGCATTGTCAGACTTTCCACCAATCAAGCTCACACTAGATACGCGACATGTAATATACGTCTTTCCTTCATGGTCGCGCGTCCCAAGTTCGCCTGTTACAGCCACCTGTTGACCTTTTTTAAGGTAGCTAACCAATCCGCTTTCTGCTTGTTTGCCCCATAATGCACAATCAACCCAGATGGTTTGCTCGTTCTGACCAAAACCAGACTTTGCAGCTACATTAAAATTGCACACCGCACTTTGTCCAACCTGACCAATGCGACAATCTTTGCCTAAATTACCTGTAAATGACCAATTATTCATCGTTGCTTTCCCTTTTGTTTTCAATAAAATCTTGCGCTAAATCCAATACTTTTATCATGTCAGCATTACTTAACATCTCGCTGTCTATTAAATACCTCGTAAAATCAGTTAATGCAGTAAACTTATTCATCATCAAAATCCTCAATTGCTTCTACTAGCTGTGACATTACCAGCTTCATTGTCTCCATTGTTACGAACATATCAATATCTTTGCCTGACACAATCAACGCTGCCAGCTCTTGCTGCTTAATGTCTAATATCTCCATAGTAGCGCGATGCTTTGATATAACGCGCGTCTCTTCATCACTGTTAAAAGTAACCGGCTGACCCTTCATTACGTCAACCCACATTTTATTAGCTTGAATTTGTGTTTTTGTCATCATGTTTGTTCGTCCGTTTTGTTATTGTTTGCAGAGTGTCGCATATTAATTTGGTTTAACATATCCGACCAGTTAGGCTTTGGCATAAATTCACGCGCCAAATCAACATCCTTCTCGCTATCCATTGTCGGCACAATACCCTGACGGATGAGAAAATCTCTCAATCCGTCACTAGTGCGCGTAACCTTTTTGCTACTCATCCAAAAATTCATCTTCATCAATGACTAAATCAGCCGCACCAATTGCGCGTATAGCTTCTTTTTGCTTGTCTGTGAGTGTCGCTTTAACCTCCATTTTAGTAATGATTTGCTCGTTGGTTTGCTTGCCGTCCAGGATAACCGCTTGCGCATCCGCTAATCGCTTATTGAATGCGTCATCAGGCCACACTGGTTTTTCTGACGGCTCAAGAATATCAATAAATACCTCTTTTTTACTTCCGCGTTTTTCCGTTAACTTGATGGATATGCGTTTTGGTATATCTGACATATGCGAAACACGAATACCACCAACTTCTTTTCCTGCATAGATAACAGTCGGGTCACAATATAGCGTCATGCTTCGCCCTATCCACTGCGAGCCATCTTTACCCCATGCGAACATAATCACACGCCTGACTGATTTGCACGGCTTAAACGGTCTGCCAGTGCCTCCCTCATATTCAATGTGAAACGCTGGGATGCCCTTGTCAGAATATCGTACAACATTGGTCACTTTGATTGTTTTTGTTGAACCCGCCAAATCATCAGCGTTTAACTGGTCTGATTTTGCCTCAATTGTGTCTGATAAATCGTTGATGCTCATGTTTTAACCCTCATAATTTTGACTATTATCTTCATAAAATCCACAGTCTAAACAGTTTTTAGACCATACTTTTCCGTATTGCTCAATTTCTAAATCTTCACTGTCACACTCTGAGCAGCGTATTTCATCGCAATCACTCGCATGTTGTGCAATTTGTGCTGATACGTGGCAATAAGTCATATTCTTTACTCGTTTTGTTATTGAATGGTGATAGTACCAAAGTTATTGTTTGGTACATATCCGACCAGTTATGAATTTTCTATTCTTTGCTTTGCTATGTTGAAATAACCTTCGTCTAGCTCTATGCCGATAAATTTACGGTTTAGGTTTTTAGATGCTACACCTGTTGAACCTGAACCCATAGTGAAGTCTAAAACCATTTCACCCTCGTTTGTGTACGTTTTTATTAGGTATTCCATTAATGCGACTGGTTTTTGTGTTGGGTGTAATCCTGTTCTATCTCTGTTGAATTTCAGTATATTTTTTGGATAACCTGTCATAACTTGATTATATTTTTTCGGTTTGCCTTGACTGCTATCACACAACAAACCACCAACAGAACTAGATTGTTTATTTGTAACAATTACACCTTGCGGGTTATATGTTGGCTTTTTAGTATAAAAAATACTTATATTCTCTATGATGTTTAAAAACCTATTTTTTGCTTGCATTGGATTGTCATGGTTCTCTTTTTCCCATAACAACTCCTGCTTGAACATTTTCAGGTTGCTTGCATTAATCGCCGTTGTAAAAGGCTGCTTACTGAAAATAACTATCGCGCCATTAGGTTTAATAATGCGCTTCAACTGCTTCCACATTGGCTCTAGTGGTATAATTGAATCCCATTTGCAGGCTGTTGTGCCATAAGGCGGATCAGTCAAAACCATATCAACTGAGCCATCTGGTATCTCTTTCATTCGCTCAAGGCAATCACCTTGCATCAAATTAATCATTATTCACTATCCTCAAAACTAACCTGTAACTCACCATCAAAGCCAGGAAACACAGGAAAGCGCTCAACATGCGACCAGTTGCCAGACGCTAAACACTCTTTGTAAATTTCAAGATTGGTATAGACCTGTTCAAAAAATCCATACATTTCCAATTCATCGCGTGTAACAGTGATTACAGCTACCGGATATTTTCCGCAACTGATAGACTTTTGGCAGACTAAAAATGTATATTCGTTAACTGGACGGCCCAGATATTCTTCGTAAGCGTCCATATAAAAAGCAGCTGTGTGTCCGTAGCCTAGTTTAAACAGTGGATTTTTCCATCGCGCAGTCTCACGCCAATCGTCCAGGCTTGCAGTTGTTTTTAAATCGCCAATGATACCAAGCTTGTCACTGTGACAGTCAGGGCGAATCTTGCATTTTACGCCATGCAATTCTACTACGATGCTGGTCTCTCTATGTTCGCAACTATCAAGATACGATTTGAATGTAGGGTGGGCCATTGCGCTATCGACAATAAACCTGAGCTTTTCATACTCGCTTTCCAGTAACACAATCGAGCACTTTGTTTGTGTCTCCATGAATTGCTGAAACTTGACGGTTTCACGTGTTTTGGTTTGGCCGTATACCACCGTCTGACTGTTGAACAACTCAGGCTCAAGTAGTGCGGTGTGCAATGCTGTACCAAAATCGAAAGCCGCTGTTTTGATTGTATCTATTGGCGCATTTTTAGCCCATATGTAATCCGCTGGATTACATGCGATTTGTTGCAACTCACCATTGCTGATAGCGTCGATTTCACGGTATTCTTCGTTAGTTATTTTTAGTAGTTTTGTATTCATGTTTGCACCTTTTTAATTAAACGTGTATAAATTTCATTGATTAATATACACGTTTTTAGTTTTGTAGTGGTTTGACCAGTCGCTCTTGATTCTTAAAAACCCAATTCGCAATCGCATAAGCATCGCGCTTATCTTCGTTTGTTTGTCGCTGATAACCTGTTACTTGCTTAAATAATACAGCGTCATTTTTGAACTGCTTGCCCAATCCAACAGGTGCAAGAATTACTGGTCGTCCTGTCATATCTTCGATTATTTCTATAATCAATGTCGCGGTTGCTTTAACCATGCCCACAGATTGCGCTATTTTAAGCCCTACAGCGTTTTTGGCTCTAATATTGCGTTGGTATATTGCTTTGACCTTGTTTACGTCCTCGATGGCATACACTGTATCTTTTGGCATGTCTGCGACTAATTGCATTAGCTCGACTATTGTTAGCGAGTCAAGCGCGCATATTTGACCTAGCGCGTTAAGTGTACACACGCCCGATTTGCGCATGTCTGGGTCTATGGCGATTATCATTTAGTTATCCTTAAAGTTATCCTAGATGCAGACAATAGCGGAAAAACTCTGCGCAACATATCCGACCAGTTGTTATGCCTCTCTACCACTCAAAAACTTACGCCTATTCACAATACTAAATCCCTTATCATTAACGCGATGTGTGATATGCGTCGGCTTGTCGAATATCGCTTTGTTTTGTATTATCTCAGTCAATGTGCGCGCTTGCATGGCGATAGCTTTGAATCTGTAACCGTTAATTGATTGAGCAATAAACGCTTTCCATCGCTGCTTATCGTGTGGTTTATCTCCGAATGGTTTAAAATACTCTTTAGCTACCTCTTGAAATTCTTGACCGTTTTTAGTGTAGATTGAATTTAAGCGGTATTCGATTTTGATGCCGTCTCCTTGTTTGGTTTTCTCCCAATTCATTTCTAGCACCTCTTTATAGTCTGCTTCTGTGTAATGCTTGCTGATTAACTTATGCGCTGGGTCTATCATTATTGCGCCACATTTACGACAGTTTTGCGCTGATGGTGCGTTATCTGCATCACACTTGAAGCACGTTGACGATTGAAAGAAATGCTCACAGCGTCCATCATCGTTATCAGCCTGGCCAATACAGCGCACTGCAAATTCACTATTTGAAGTTGAGCATATAGGGCATTCTTGCGTTTCACCTGTGTATGCTGATTTACTTGCGCGAGCTTGTTCGAGTAGTGGGTCATCGTAAATATCACCAAAGCTTGAAAAAGTTTCTGTGTAATCAAGAATTAATCCGTCCGTTTTCTCGAATCCGTTGTCAATATCCTCTTGCTCAAGGATACGCAATATGCGGCCTGTTAATTGAGTGAGTAGAGTTAGACTACCAATGCGGCGTAAAAGTACGCTGGTTGACCAAGGCGGTATATTGACGCCTGTTGTCAGCGCGCCCACTTGCAGCACATACTTAATTGCACCACTTCGAGCATCTATTAGCGATTGCGCTCTTACTTTTGATGGTGTCTTTTCGGTCACTATCGCCCAGCTATCACGCGGCAAAAACTCAGCTACTTGCTCACAATGTTTGCGTCCGGCACAGGTAATTAACACCCCGCCTTTTCGTTGACTGCAAATTTGAACAACTTCTTCCATAATAATCTGCGTCTTTTGCTTATCCTTTGTCACACTTTTCTGCATGTCACTTAGCTGTTTACTACTAAAATCTGCGGTTGAGTGTTCGCCTGGTTCTGGTGTCCACTCGCTCAAATCATAACTATTCGAGTTTTTATCGAATCCGAAAACAGGTGGAACCAGGTAACCAATTGACACCAGCCACATTGTTGATACGTCATACAGTTTCTTTTTCCAGAACTTGCCTAGTATGTCTTTTTTACCTCTGTATGGTGAGCCGGTGTAGCCGATAATCTTAGTCTTCGGGTTTAGCTTAACAAAATGACTGATGATTTTTGCATATTGGCTAGGCTCCTTTTCTGTGTCGTTTTTGCCGTCAATAGTCAAGATTACATCTAAATCATCAACCATATGACACTCATCTATCAATATGATATTAAACGGCATACCCTTAAAATCTGTATCCAATCCGCGACACAAAGAACCTTCACTCGCAAAAATCACAGGATAGAATGTTGATTTACTGTTTAGGCTGGCAGAATATACGCTGTTTTCTACGCCCATATTCCAAGCCATTTTGCTGTTCTGGTCTACTAGCTCACCAGTGCGTGCAATGACTAATACGCGGCCGCCTAAGCCTGATACGTGCGCGGAGATTGCGCCTATATTTATTGTTTTGCCAGCCCCGACGCTCGCCGATATAAACGCTGGGTCGTTTGACTCTTTGCAGTGCTGTATCGTTATATCGTGAATTGGTTGCTGGTATTCTGGTCGCAATTCTATTTGGTTGAATTTGTAATTAGTCATTGCTTATGCGCTCCTTTGCAAGCTCAACGCACCCAGCCAAAACAACGTTAAAAAGCTCGGGTTTATTGTTATACCAGTTGATCAGCGTTTGCGGAGATTGTTCGGTAATTCTTGCGACTTGCTCCAGACTATTAAGCCCTGCGGCTTTCGCTTGTTTTGATGCGGTCATTATAAATACTCTTTATTAATTAAAAAAGGAGCAAAAGCCCCTTTTGTTTAAAATACTAACTCGATAAATTTTTTAACTTCTGATTCTGTTTTAAAAATTGAGCAGTTACATTCGTAAGTAACATCTAAGTAAAGGTCGTTACCGTAATCTAGCGTTATTTCTGCGTAGTTAAAACCGTTATGCGTTTTTGTAACTTCTGTTTTTTTCAGTTCTGTAAAGTAAGTTTTCATGTTTTTTGCCTTTTGGTTTGTTTCCCGACTTGATGAGGCTATTATGTCAAACTATTTGAAGAAGTAAAGCTTTTTATCAAACTATTTTAAATTAATATTACTCAAAATCCTCTCCCTTCTTTTTCTCAATAAATTTTCCATCATCAAAAAACACATAATCATGCGCATTCGTCAAATTGTGCGCGTGCGTGTCGTCGATTGTTAGTACTGGCACAAAGTTAAAATCAAAATTATCTACAATGGTTTTAAGGTTGAATGCGCTGTATGCAATAATAATGTCTGCATGTTTGTTATTTACTGCAAGCTTTAATGCTATGTCAAAATCAACCACAACCAGCGTGCATGTTTGTTTATCACGCTTAATACTAGAAACAGCCCTATGACTCACGCCACCGCATAAAAACTTACCATTACGCACATTGTAAATGTTAACAGGTTCGTTGGTGTCTAGGTCAATCACAGGCACTAACCATTCGCCTTTATACTGGTATGCGCTGACTTCGCCTAGCTGTACAGGCTCGCATTTCTCAATGTACTTTGCTGTTTTTATTGGGTCGCGTTTGTCAAACTTTGGATAAGTTATTATTGGACGCGCTCGGTTTACTGACAATGTACGTACATCCATTTCATCAACCTGGCCACCTAGTATTTTGCACGCATCAATAAATTCGCAGCCCTGATATTCTTCTACGAACTTAATTACATCACCAGTGGCCCCACAACCGTGGCAATAATAAAATTGTTTCTTCTCGCTGACAGTGAATGACGGTGTTTTTTCACTATGAAAAGGGCACAATGCTTTAAATTCACCAGCACCGGCGTTTTTAAGTGGCACGTATTGGTTTATGTAGTCTACTATGTTGTGACTTTGTTTGATTTGGTCTGTGTTCATTTGTTTTTGCACCCACTTAATGAGGCAATAAAGTTACCTTTATAATAAACTCCTTGTCTGTAACTGTTCATTGCTTGCATTGCTTTTTTAAATCCAACCTGTTCTTGCTCTTCTTTTGTAGTGGATAAAAAAGCATACTCCATTGCAATCTCTATTTGTGTTGCCGCTTTCTCCAAAAAAATACCATGCTTTCTAGAATTTTCTTTTCTTGAGTCTGAGAAATATTCAGGATTAGCTCTAGCGTAAATGCAACCCTCTATAACTTCATTATAAAACTCTTTGCCTGGACACTTATATTCTTTAGTCATTATTTTAACCTCGGGTTTATGTAAATTGTATCTCTATCAAGAACGATGTAATTTCTTCTTTGCAGTATCGGTAATATCTTACCTTTCAATCTTTCCGTTAGTTTTGGCGTTCCCTTGAACGGCTTTACTCCTTTTATATTATCTCTCAAAGACCTTAAAGACATTTTTAAAACCCCCTTTTCTGCTCTTTGGGTTATGTGGTCAATTAACTTTTGAATCTCAGAAGTCTCACCACTGTATCCATGATAATCAGCAGCGTGCAAGAATCTTTCTGCTAGCTCAGAAAACAATGCCGATGCTCTCATTATCGTTTGAATCTGCACGACTTTAGACTTAGACCCATTCACGCCCCAATGCTCAGAGCAATGCAATATCACAGCGATTTTACTGATATGCTTTTCAGCCTTTCCCATAAACCCGCGAACCGTACTGTTTGCGTATTTCCCATCATCATCCATGTGTGGCTCGATTTTATCCTTTGTCATTTTTAAATATTTTAAGCTCTCTTTGCTAAATTCAATAACAGCATCTGACTCTTTTAGTAGCTCGCCTATCATGTAACCGTATTCTTTTTCTGTGCTTCTAAATATATCCTTGTTATATATAGTCCCTTTTCTTTTGCCCAAAAGATTAGGCTCTGACAGTAATAAAAATCGCTGAGTAATGCCTCGGCCACTTTCTCCGGAACTCAAAATAGTATCAACCGCATCATCTTGAGCTAAAACTGAAATGCTTGCTCTGACATGGCAGCTAATGCCCTCTCTTCCAATTCGCGCGGAGTCAATCTTGCCACCATCCCAAGCATTCAATATTAAACTTAAATTCTTTTTATTCTGAGAGTTACCATAGACACCGCCAGTTACAACATTTATAGCATCAGCCTCATCTGTGATGATGTTATATAAACCGCCCTGCCTAGATGCTACGCCCTCAGCAGCCTCAATTGTTGTGTCTGTTAGATTGCATCGCCATTTTGGTATCTTCTCAAGCCTGGCAAGCATAAATTTAATCTTGTCTGTTAACTCTTGAAGCTCATAATCATTTGCTGAACTCTTTACAGTTAACAGCTTATCCAGCTTTGATTCGCAATCAGATATAGATTTTTCTAATTGCATCCTTTCTATTTGTGTTCTATCTGATTCATCTGAATAAGCGCTTTCTACAGGTGAAAAAAACGCGTCGTTTATGGCTGTCTTTCCTGTTGATGGTGGCTGAGATGTAATCACATACAAGTTTGCTGGTATGCTTTTATTGTAATACTTTATTTTAAAGCCCTTGTTTAATGCCGCACTAACAGAGCCAAGGCAATGTAAAAATGCTGTGGATGGTGGAAAATTAATCATGTCACTATTAATTATTGTCCACCGGCTAAGCAAATCTTTACTTTCTCTACTAACAAGATTAGCCGCGCCAATGTCTTTTATATCACCAATATCAGTGGGATTATCCCAGCAAGTAGGGTTTTTTATTAACGGGCTGCTATATGCCGCGCAAGCAACAGCAAGCGAGCAGTTATTTTCTTTACTAAATTTTTCTAAATCACCAATGTTGGCGCTTTCTGCATAATTCATATTAAGACACCTTAAAATCAGATACTTCAGGGCGAAACTCAATAGCCTTTATCTCGCCATTGGTTGCAATCTCAGCTTTTACAGCTCCTTTCTTGCTTATCTGCCCGGCGCTAAACCACTTGTAAACAGTGATTAATTTAACATCCAATGCTCGCGCAATATCGCCTCTGTTATATCCATAATATTTTGACAATCTAGCAAGTGCTATTCTTTTTTGTTCAGCAATCATTTTTTACACTCCATTTGAATTAGACTGTAAATATACAGAAACTTATAATAACTTACAATATGTATTTTTAAATAAAATTAACTTCTTTCCTATTTTGGGGGTATTTTATGGTACTTTGGGGGTAGTTTGGGGGGTATGCCGGCACGAGCTGAGGCCTTTAAAATCAAGCATTTCGTCAATTTGGGGGTAATAGGTAAAAAAGGCACACCCCCTTACCTAAATAACCATAAAATAATACAATAATAGTAATATATAAAATACATACATATATATTACCTATATTATTATTATTATTATTATATACCTTTATTTATATGGGCTAGCTGTGGGGGAGAAATTGCCCCAAAACCTTCCTTTTATTACCCCCAAACAATTATTATTGGCGTTATTTTTATCTAAATCCTATATAGAATGCGGTCTGTGGCTGGGGTGCATTTTTGTATTGATAGCATTCCCAACTGGTCGGAGTTGTTAGCGGCCTGTTTTGTTGGTAAGGTTTAGAAACTCAAACAAGGAGAGTAAAAAAATGAAAAAATTAATTACAGCAACATTATTCACAGCGGCATTATCTTTTAACTTGGCAGCGCAAGAAACCGAAGATAATAGTATTGGCGGCATTTGTAAAAGTTATTCAGAATTGGCCGGCAACATTATGGCAGCACGCCAGGCTAACATGTCAATTATCGAAGTTTATGAAATTGCTGACGGAAACGGCATTGCGATTGCGATGATTAAAGAGGCTTATGCGCAACCATTGTTCACAACTGAAAATTACAAAAACGATATTATCGTCACTTTTAGCAATGACGTATTCTTGACGTGTATAAATTCATTTGATGAGGAAGCGTAAAATGACCAAACAACAAATCGAAAAAGAATTAGCGCAAATTGATAAAGATTTATTCAATATTGAAAAAGCGCATAGAAACGACGACATCAGCAAAAATAAGTTAAAGGCGGTCAGTGTATTACTTTTTGTTTTTATCGTCTGTATGTGCGCGTTTGGGCTGTAGGATTTGATTTAAACGGTTAGCATCTGGCATATGTGCTCATCCGTCTGGTTTTGCAGTGACCTTTTTCCGAAGTAGCGACCAGGTAGCGGAGAATATGCAAGCTAGGGTGAAAGTCCCTCATAGGCTGGTAGCCTCGCCAGTAGCGACAGAGAGGCAACATTTAGATTGTTGACATATTGATTGCTTAGTCACTATTTCAACACTTTA
>Ga0070747_1000951_pt1 | contig 14308 bp, 11 predicted proteins | sample VirMetDEL_Mar_31_FD_77321 | JGI IMG/M metagenome (GOLD analysis project Ga0070747, IMG submission 77321) | Aqueous microbial communities from the Delaware River and Bay under freshwater to marine salinity gradient to study organic matter... | ecosystem: Environmental > Aquatic > Marine > Coastal...
AGGAAAAGAGTTAAGCGACAATAGATTAAAAAGTAAAGACACTTACACTGATTTAGTTTCAAATACACTAGGAACAACTTTAGGAGTACTAACAATAAAGATTGCAATATGAAAAAACTATTAGTATTATTTCTGTTACCTTTTACAGCAATGTGTCAGGATTTTTCTAGCGGCATGGTAGCTGTTGAGTTTAATGCCAGTTTTAATAAATCTAATGAAGTGGCTTGGTTATCAAAACTATCAGATTGTAAAACTCAAAGAGTTGATATAACTGCAGACTCTAGATGGGCTAGCGAATATAAAATAGTAGTAGTACCTACTATTGTAGTTTTTAATAATAACGAAGAAATAAAAAGATTTCAAGCAAATATTATGATGTCTATGGAAGCTACTCTAAAAGAGGTGCAAAATTCTATAGATGAAATTGTAATGGAAGCATTTTAAAACTAAACTATGAGACTAAGTAAAAACTTTGTATTGTCTGAGACTACTCGAAGCAATACTGCAAAAAGATTAGGTATAGATAATACACCTAAAAATCAACATTTAAAAAACATGCAACGCATTATAACAGAGCTTGCTCAACCTATGCGAGATGCGTTAGGCCCAATACGAATTACATCTGGTTATAGATCACCAGAATTAAATCGTGCTATTGGTGGAAGCTCTAAATCACAACATTGTAAAGCTGAAGCTTTAGATTTGCAATTTTGGGAAGGCGGAGAAATGAATAATAAAAAAATATATGATTGGGTATTAAAGTCGGGTATAGAGTTTGACCAAATGATAAATGAATTTGATTTTGCTTGGGTACACATATCATTAAAAAAAGGTAATAATCGAAAGCAAGTTTTAGAAGCTTATAAAGATAATGAAGGAGACACTGCTTATAGGCATGCAGATATTAATAAAACAGCATTATAATGAGTAAGTTATTAAATTTTTTAGGAGGCGGAGTTGTTAAACAAGTTGGTGATGTGATAGATAATCTATCTACTTCAGAAGAAGAGCGCTTAGAAGCAAAGCGTAAAATGGAAGAAGTTTTTATGCAGGCCGAAGCTCAAGCACAAGAGCAAGTTACTAGACGTTGGGAAGCTGATATGAAATCTGATAATTGGCTTTCTAAAAACATTAGGCCGTTGATTTGCATTTTTTTAACAGCTATGTTCATAATTATTTCTATATTTGATGGGAATTTAGGAGAATTTGTTATATCTCCAGCTTATATTCCTATCTACCAGACACTATTAATCACCGTGTATGGTGCATATTTTGCTGGAAGAAGTATAGAAAAAATTAAAAAGAAATGATACAACAGTTAGACCGAGAAGGAAACGTTATTGATGAATTCTCTAGTATCTATGAGGCAAGTAATGCACTAGGTATAGATCAAAGTAATATAGCTAAGGTTGTTAGAGGAGTTAGAAAATACGCAGGCGGGTATGGATGGAAAGACAGTAGCGATAATGTAAATGAAACAAATAATATAGGGGACATAAATCCTTTATATATACCCGAACTTGATTTACATCTAAAAGAAAGGGGAATAAAAAAACAAGATGTAAAGTCAGTTAAACACTGGCAAGCTGCTAACGGAGACTATAGATTTTCTGTAGTAACAAAAGAAAATGGATTTGATCTTACGCAGTTTAAAGAAGAGTTCTTTGAAGAAATGAAACAGTATATCCCACAAGTTATAGACCCTGTCTATAGCTCTAAGTTGGGATCTCCTGTAGCTTACGAAATATCTTTACCTGATTTTCATTATGGTAAAATAGGAACTATAACTCAAGAGCAAGCTAATCTTGACTTTTTAAACACTATTAAAGAGTTACATAGAAAAGCTGAAGGGTTAAACATAGAAAAGTTTATACTGCCTATTGGTAACGATGGGCTAAACTCTGAAGGTTATAGTAGAGCTACTACTAAAGGTACGCCTCAGCATGATGCTGAAGAATGGCAGCATACCTTTAGAGGATACTGGAAGTTGTTAGTTACAGCAATAGATTATCTATCATCATTTGCACCTGTAGATGTTATAGTAGTGCAAGGTAACCATGACTTTGAACGTATGTTTTATATAGGAGAAGTAATAGAATCTTGGTATAAAGACTATTCCCCAGTAACAGTGGATAATAGTTATGAGTCTAGAAAGTATTACAGATACGGAAAGAATATGCTTATGTTTACACATGGAGATAAAGAGAAGTCAGCAAATATGCCGCTTCTTATGGCTACAGAACAGCCACTTATGTTTGCAGAATGCCCTAATAGAGAAGTGCATTGTGGGCATCAGCATAGAGAAATTGTTAACACCTACCAAGGAGTTAAAGTAAGATTTCTACCAAGTATATGTACTAATGATGCTTGGCATAAAACAATGGGGTATAGCGCTAAAAGAGAAGCCCAAGCTTATATATGGAATAGAGAAAAAGGGTGTGAAGGATATTTACAAGTAAATTTAAATTAAATGGCAACAATAAAAGAATTAGTATACGACATTAAAAATATTGTAAGAGGTGGTATGCAATCTGATGATGAAATAATTTCAGATCGTCAGATAGAATTTCAAATTAATACTTTGAGAGCTCAGTTTATTAGACAAGATATTAATAAGCGTCGTAGCATTTCTGATAATGTAAAACAACTTATACACTGTCTAGACTTAGAAAAAGTATCAGCTAATACCTGTGGTTTATCTAGCGACATAAAAGTGCTCAGATCAAAACAACAGATACCTAATCCTATAGAAACTTCGCACGAAGATTTAATTACTTCTATTGGGCCTACAGGAATGTTGTCTGTAAACTTTCATAAGATACCTTACAACCGAGCTCCGTGGGCAGGTAATAATAGATATACTAAAAAGATGACATTTGCATTTTTGCTAGATAATTTTGTATATATATTTGGTCCTGAAACAGAGTATTTAGAAAAGGTTAAAGTAGAGGGTGTATTTCAAACCCCTAGAGAGATTTCTAATTTTATAGACTCTCACGGTAATCCTTCTTATAATCCAGAAGAGCATGATTATCCTTTGTCTACATCTATGGCGGATCTTATAAAGCAACAAATGTTAACTATAAATATGCAGCCTTTTATGCAAAGCTTTACAGATTTAACTAATAATGCAAAATCGGATACACAACCTAACACTCAAAAATAATGTTTAAGAATACTAAACGAGGAGAAGGAAACTATAAAAAAGATTACGGATCTAATGATGTGTATGAGTACTATAAAAAAGAAGTGATTTCTGAACTCCAAGTAGATAAACAATTGTTTAGAAAAATATGTGACGATTTTAATAAATTATTAATAGAAAAGATTTTGTTAGATTCTGAAGAAATTAGATTTCCTTATAGATTAGGAACAGTTAGAATTAAAAAATCTAAAATGAAATACGATGATAAAAATAAACTTAAGATTGATTGGGCAGCTAGTCGTAAATTAGGTAAAAGAATTTATCATCTGAATGATCATACAGGAGGATATAAGTATAGGTTTTATTGGACTAAAGGAATAATTAAAAATATAACAGCTTATTCTTTTATACCTACAAGAACTAATACTAGAACACTCGCAAGTATATTAAAAGATAAAAATAGAGAACTAGATTATTTTATGTAATTATGGCACAGAAAACAAAAGTATTTGCACCAGAAGGATACCATTTTATGAAAAAGAAAAATGGTAATTTTTATTTAATGAAAGGAGAGTATACAGCTCACACTCTTTCTAACGGCGATAAGTCAAGTGAGTATATTATGATGCAGTATTTATTAGAGCATCCAATAGAAAGCACAAGTAGTACTACAACAACTTCTGCAAGAACAACTAGAGCTGTAAGTTCTACAGCTACAAGAACAGTTAGTAGATCAACAACTTCATCTAGAAGCTCAGGAAGTTCTTCTGGGTCAAGTGGAGGAGGCTATTAATAATAAATATTTATTATGGCAATAGGAGATAAAATAGTATCATTCTGGAAACAGGTTAGAGTTAAGTCCTCTGATATGTTTACTAAATTTAAAGTAGGCATAGGAGTAAAAGTGCCTACACATAAATTACATGTGAAAGATGCTGTCGATCCTATGAAACTAGAAGGTGTACAAAGTGACTCTGCTAGCTCTACTAAGTTCCTTGTGTTAGATAGCGATGATGTTATCAAGCATACAGATGCTGGAGGAAAAACTACTGAAGAAGTTCAGGATATTGTTGGCGCTATGTTTACGTCTAATACTGAGACTAGGATAGCAGCTACATATGAGGACAGTGATGGTACTATAGACTTAGTTGTAGACGCTATACCTGTAGATTTAACAGTAGATGGTGCAGGAACAGTTCACACTAACAACATTACAGACCTGCATGGGGCAGGGGTAAATGGAGCAGCTAATCAGTTACTAACTGATGATGGTGATGGTACTGTTACATCTGAATCTGAGTTGACTTTTGGAAGCGATACTTTAGAGTTAGGAGCAGATGATTCTACCTCAGTAACAATACGCAGAAAAGATAAAAGTTCAAGTGGTTCAGGCGGACAGCTTATTTTTAGATCAGGGAGTGGTACAGGTACAAATATAAATGGAGGTAATTTAAGATTCCATGGTGGGTTCGGTACAGGATCTGGTGATTCAGGAGAAATAAGATTTTCTGTTTCTAGTTCAGTAGCAAGTGGAACTACTCAACATAGTGATCCTATTACTCGTATTTTAACATTAACAGATGCAAACGCTACTGTTGCTGGTAACATAGTTGTTACAGGTACTGTAGACGGTAGAGATGTAGCAACAGACGGTAGTAAGTTAGATGGAATAGAAGCAAGTGCTGATGTAACAGACACTGCTAATGTAACTGCAGCAGGAGCATTAATGGATTCAGAGCTTACAGATTTAGCTGGTGTAAAAGGTGTAACAATATCTACACTACAAGTTAAGCCATCTGAAGGAGCATTCGCTAATGGTGATAAGACTAAATTAGATGGTATAGCAGCTGGTGCGACTGCAGACCAAACAAATGTTACAGGCTCTTCAGGTTCTTGTACAGGTAATGCTGCAACAGCAACAGCCTTGGCAACAGCTAGAGCAATTAATGGTGTTGATTTTAATGGTACTGCTCCAATAACAGTCACTGCTGCTGGGTCTACTTTGTCAGATACAGTTCCAGTTTCTAAAGGTGGTACAGGCGCTACAGCTTTAACTTCTAATGCTGTGCTTACAGGTAATGGTACCAGTGCTATTACGCCTGAACAAACGTTATCTTACGATTCAGAAACTCTAACAATAGGTGCCGATGACAATGGTATAGCTTCAATACATAGGCTTACACATGGCGATGATTCTGGTGGTAGGTTGGAACTAAAATCTGGTGACGCTACTGGAACCAATAAAACTGGTGGAACCTTATTGCTTGCAGCTGGTAGAGGAACAGGAACGGGTACTGGAGGTAATATAATATTCTATTCTCACTCTGCGGGTAGCTCTGGAAGTGCTCAAGGAACAGCAACTGATATTGCAACAATTAATCCATCTGGTGATTTACAAATAGATGGTGACTTAACTGTAGATGGTAATAATATAACTAATAACGCTTCAGCAGCAAACTTAAATATAGCATCTTCAAGAATACTTGAGCTGCAACATGCTGGATCTTACGACATACAACTAGGTAACTCTACAAACCCAGACGTATTAAAAGTTGAAGGAGACGCACAAGAAGTTACTATTAATGGAACTTTAGAGTTAGGACACGCAACTGATACTACTATAGCAAGAAGTGCTGCTGGAAAAGTATCTATTGAAGGAGATGATATTCAGACTCAAGGTGAAAAAATAGGACAGTATTTCCAAATTAAGATAAAAGATTTAAACTCTTACATGTTTTACATGTATAATGATGACTCTTGGTATAGTGCAGGTAGTGGGACTTTAGCTATATTAGGATCAAGTACTGCCCCTGCATCCATATCTTCTGCTAACAGTGAGTATCAAAGTAGAACCGCTTGTTACACTGCTGTAGCAGCCTGTACTGTAAAAAAATTACAACTAACATTTTATTGGAGTTCTTCTGTTGTTAGTTCTGCAGATATAGATTTTGCTTTTAGTAAGTTTACACCAATAACAGATGGTACAGCAGCAAGTATAACAATGAACGCTATTACAGCAACAGACCATAACGGATCATATACAGAAAACAAACCCTACCAAAAAACATTTACTTTTTCTGGAGGTAATGCTTCTTTGTCAGCAGGTGATGCCCTTGGGTTTCACATGAGAACAACAGGAGGTAGTAGTGGGCAAAGAATTTTTATTTACGGAACAGCAATATTATCAGTAGAATTAGATTAATTATGGCATTAGCAAATAAAAAATATTCACCACTACACAGTAGAACAGGAAACGCTAAGACAGCTCTTAAAGCTAAATTTGATGAAGGTCATATAAATACTTTATTAGATTTAGCAGATAATGAAATTAACCCTGAGTTTGGAGCTTTAATATATCAGCTTCAAGAAATGCAAGAAGAGTTTGATGAAATAAGAAGACATATTGTAAATGATGTTGTAGGACAACAAGGTCCTGCAGGTGCACAAGGACCACAAGGGCCAGCTGGTAGTAACGGTGCTGCAGGAGCTCAAGGAAATACTGGGGCTACGGGTGCTACGGGTGCGGCAGGCGGAGTATACGGAAACAAAATTAAAGTATTGCCTAATATGTTTATGTCTAATGATGACGCAAACTTAGAAAGGGTTATGGTAGAAGACGATACTGCAAATAACTTTTCTATTAGAGTTGGTAGTTCTACTATAGAAATGTATGCTATGATAGCAATACCAGAAGGTAAAAAGGTAACACATGGGCAAGTATATGCATCACAAAATAGAACTTGTAGTTTTTATGTAGTAAAATATACTAATGGAGCTGCTGGAGTTGCAGCTGTTGGTGCTGCAAACTCTAATATACATTTTTATAATACTAAGACGAATAGCGATACCTATGTGTCATCAACAGCTACAAATTATTTACTAATAAAAGTTAGCACTTCATCTACAGCTGATAAGATTTATGGTGCTGAATTAACAATAGCAGATATATAATATTAAAATAAAATAACATGGCATTAAACGGAAAATATATATCACTAAAAGCAATAATGGAACAAGTATATGCTGATAATGGTTATCAGTTTGAACTTCCTTGGGCTGATTGTATGCAATGGACGGAAGAAGCACTTAATTTAATAGGGCATCCTAGACAATATATAAGAAAAGTAACAGGACATAAAGATAACCCCGATTTAAATATTACAGACTACAGAGCAACTTTACCTTGTGACTTTTATCAGTTAGAACAAGTAGCTGTAAATGGTATGGCAGCAGAGTATTCTGGAAATACTTTTCACCACTTGCTATCAGGAGACTGTTGCGGTATAGATGAATCTTCTGCATCTTCTTTATATTATAGTTCAGACCAAACTATAACTCGTAATTGGGGTACAGATGTTCTTACTTATGATGAAGAAAGTCAATCTTATTCTTATCAGGCTAGGGACTTGTTAGAAATGGAAAATCTTAATTTACAATCTGATGGTACTCAAGAGTTTATATTAGGTAACGACGGATCTCAAGAGGGCAGAACAATTACATTTGATTTAAATAATAATCATATTACTTTATCTGTAAAAGAAGGTGTTGTATGTATGGCTTATTTAGCTATACCTACAGACGATGAAGGTCTCCCTCTTATTCCAGATAACACTAGTTATCAATTAGCTATTAAAAAATATCTCACAATGAAGATAGACTATATAGCTTGGAGAAAAGGTGAGTTACAACAAGCAGTGTTTCAGCACTCAGAACAAGAATGGCAATGGTATGTAGGGCAAGCAGGTAATAAAGCTAAGATGCCAAACCTAGACCAAATAGAAGCTATTAAAAATCAAACTATGAGATTACTTCCAAAAGTAAATCATCATGAAACATTTTTTAAAACGTTAGGTTCACCTGAAATCAGAAAAAACTTTAATAGATAATGAGAGATCAGCAAATAAATAGTTTTAATAAAGGTATGGCTAAAGATCTTGGGACAACAGTTCCCCAAGATGGCTTTTACGTTGGAAGTAAAAATATTAGAATAATTACAGACGGAGAATCTGAGCAATCTGCTATTGTTACAACTGTAAAAGGTAATAAGAAAAAGCTAATGCTTAAGCATACAATTGTTACAGAAGAGTGGCAGCAGCAGGGGGAAGGCCCGATGAGTATGTTAGTTTTAGTTACTACAGAACACGAAGCTCCTGTATATATTATAGGATATACATATATAAGAGAAACTTTAATAGTTTTTGGAGTAGTACATGCCGCATCAACTCCTACAGGATTTAATGATATAAGCGTAATTTATAAATTAGATTTAAATACTTATGTACCACAGTTAGTATTAGAATCTACAGAATTAAATTTTAATGTTAACTATCCTATAGAAGCTATAGGTAGATATGAAAGCGCTAACATACAGAGAATTTATTTTACAGATAGTTTAAACCCTGTAAGAACTTTAAATATACAAAACGATTATTCAGATTTAGAAGATATTACAGAATTAAATTTATCTCCTATTGCAGTTTTTGAAAAATTAAATATTGAAGAAGTATCTACAGGAGGTAATTTACCTGCAGGTATGTATCAATATGCTTATAGATTAAAAACTTCTGATGGATCTGTAACTAGATTTTCACAACTGTCTAATTTTGTACATATAATTAATGGTACACAATATTGGCAGTATATTGACGATCCTGAAAACCAAACAGAAGCCAACGGTACTGCTCCTGGTGAAGAAACAGATAAAAAAGTTTATATAAAAATTGAAGACATAGACCCTAAATACGATGTAGTAGAATTAGTGGTTGTGTATAGAACAACTTCTGTAGGGCAAACAGCTATACAAATTGTAAATGAAGTTACTATAAATACTGATAGAGTAGCGGAGCTAACACATAGTACAAATGAAAATGCAATTTCTATTAGCGTAGAAGAATTAACTGCTTTTAATCAATCTGCTTCAAGTGTAAAAACAATAGCCGAAAAAGATAATAGATTATTTTTAGGTAATGTGAAAGTAAATGCATCAGATTTAAGTTTTGATGCTAAATCTTATAGGTATAAAAGACAGGATGATATATTATTTCCTTACAAATCTACATCTAATGTAGAAACTTATAATACTTTTTCTAATCCTTATAACCATGATCAAGAATGGTTTTCAGAGGAAAATAATCTATATAAATATCAAGACGATGGCGCTACTTTAGGAGGTACGGGAGAATATATTGATTTTAAATTTACAAAAATAAAACTACCTAATAGCGCTAAAGCTAGTATACCTGCAGAAGCCCCTTTCTTAGGGTCAAATTTAACTGATGATTATAAAGGTGCTGTTACAGCAGGAAAATATAGAGGGTACCAAAGAGATGAAGTTTATAGATTTGGTATTGTGCTTTACGATAAAGTAGGTAATCCTGGATTTGTAAATTGGATTGCAGATATTAGATTTCCTGCAGTAGATGATGTAGATAAAGATGGTGTAGAAGGAATGTATACTTATGCTATATCAGGTACAACACTTTCACAAAGTGGGACAACATTGTGTCAAAACTATAATGACTCTGATCATCAAGACATGACTATATTTGCTACAAATCAAAGTGCAACTGGTACATTTAGTGGGTATATAGATTATATGGATGGAATAGTTTCTAACTATTCTGCTGGGTACCAAGCTCAATCTTCTACAGACGCGGGAACTAGCGCTCAAGGCCATTTATATGCTTTAGGGGTTGAGTTTAAGTTAAAAGATTTACCTGAAAGTATAAAAGAAAATGTAGGAGGATATAGTTTTGTTAGAGTTAAAAGACAAGATGTAGATAAATCTACTGTAGCTGTAGGGGCTTTAACAAATTATTTTCATTACTATGATAACAGCACATTAAATAATACAGAGCAGCCATATTATTTTTCAGCAAATAGAAACCTTGCGTATGCAAATACTACTTACCAATCTTACACTGAAGATGATGAGTCTATATCATACCCTTATCAACGTTATATAAATGTAAGTTCTCCAGAATTTGATTTTACTGAAAACTATATTAATTTAAATCAAGTTAATACTAATGATAGACAATATCGTATAAGAATTTTAGGAGGGTTATGGTCTCAGTTTCAATCTAATATTGATGATGGTAACACAGGTGATAGTTCTCATACTTATGGGGTTGTTTGTGGGGCACACATAGTTCAACCTTTAAGAATAACGTATGATGTAGAAGCATTTCAAACAGATATTACATATGGAGCTAAACATAATGTTGGAGGTTCAGTGGGAGAAGATTTAGAACCTTTAGTAGCATACTCTGTAGAAGGGTTGGGTCAAGGTGTAGGTGCTGAAGAAGAGACAGGTAACTTTTATGGTTTTTGGAATATTGTAACAGATACAGATATTGATGGAACCTCAATTCAAAGAAGAAAAATATCTGTAGGAGAAAAAGCACAATTTTTTAGAACAGATCAAAAATTAGATTGGTCAAAATTCCTTTCTACTAGATCTGAGCTATATGGTGAAAATTATTCTGGTAATGAATTTGATAAACTTTTAGTTGCTGTAAAAAGAAACAATGTTGCGGATAGCAGATACGGAGGAGCAGATGAGTCTGCCATAGCATCTAGTAAATATATATCTACAGGGCATTTTAATAAATATGATCCTAACTCAAGTGCATACGAACAAGTGTTTGGAGGAGATACATATGTTGCCATGTATGATATAACTAGAATGAGAAAAACTAATGCAGGTGTGCATGGTGATGTAGCATTTCCTGCAGACGTATTATCTCAATATGAAGCTTTAGGACTAGCGTTTCCAGTAGAAACATCTTTTAATATAACGTTAAGACAAGGATGGCATTTTGCTAATCAACCTGATCTTTCAGGTGACACTCTAACACCTTTAAATCAATTTAGATTAAATTCTACATACAGTTCTGAAAATGATACGTTTACATATGTAGCGCCTCCGCTATTTACTAACTACGTTTCAGAGTATTCGAGTAGAGTAATGTTTTCAGATATAAAAGTAGATAATGCAGTGTCTGATGGATGGCGTCAAATATCTCCTGGAAACTACAGAGATCTAGATGGTAACTATGGTAATATAAATAAATTAATTGTTTATAATGATCAAATGTATTATCTACAAGATAATGCTTTTGGCGCACTAAAAATAAATCCAGTATCAACTGTAGTAGATTCTACAGGTACTAATATTACTTTAGGTATAGGATCAAAAGTTATACAAGATCATCAAAATATATCTACTTATACAGGGTGTAAAGATAATAGACATGTTGTAACAGGACAAACAGGTATTTATTGGATAGATGTTAATACTAAAAAAGCTTACCATTTTAATCCTAAAGGTTTAAATCCTATATCAGATACAAAACTTATTAAATCTTATGAAGGACTTGTAGGATTACACTCAGATAGTAAAGTTTGTTTAGGATATGATTATATAAATAATGAAATATTATACTCACTAGATAATGCTGGACCAGAAGCTAGCGGTGAAACGTTAATTTTTAATGAGCTTACAAATTCTTTTTCTTCTATATATACATTTACAACTGATTTATTTATAAGCTTACCTAATAAATTATTATCAGTTCCTTATTTTGAAGAAGGATTTATAGATTATTTAGATTCAAATGAACAAAACTTTGGACTTTATTTACACAATGAAGGAAATATTGCAGAGTGGTACGATAAAAGCTATCCGTCAGAAATAGAATTTATAGTTAATAAACATCCTTTATATACAAAAGTATTTGATAATTTAGAATGGTATTCTAAAGGAGGTACGTCAGATAACGTAAATATGTTGCAATTTATAAATTCTCAAAATAATAAAAAAGTTGTGATTGATAAAAGTATAAGTACTACTGAAGAACAACAATTTTTTTATAAAAAGATTAAAGAAAAAATGGTTAAACTGCCTGTACCAAGAACGCAAGCAGGATATAGATTTAGAGATACGTATATAAAAATAAAATTAATAGCAACTAATGCTAAAGAGTTAACATTACATTACGTAAAAACCTTATTTAGAATTTCTAGAAGATAATAAAAAATAGTATATTGCGCGATTATGGCTAAGAAAACAAAAAATAATGATCCTTTATTAAAAAAAGTTAAGAAAGGTTTAAGATATGTAGAGAGTTCTGGCGGATTAAAAATGATTAATCCTAACAGCAGTGCTACAGGTTTGTATGGCCAACTATACAACGCAGAAGAATTACAAAATATGCCTTACTTACAAGGTGTAGATAGACAATCTTTTGCTTCTGATACTACATTACAAAATAGATTATTTGAAGATAGGTATTATGGTAGGATACCTGGTGTACCTGGGTTAGGTAGAAATGCTAACGACTTAAGAGTAGAGTACAAAAAAGTTTTAGAAGATAAAGGAATCCCATTTAATTATACAGATGATGAGATTTCTGCACTTTCTAACTTGTTAGGTAGACAAGGTACAAGAGAGTACTTTGGATACGTATTAAGAGATGGTAGATCTTTAGCAGATGTGTTTCCAAAAATATACGGACCAGATGCAGAGACGCCAAATAAAACACCTGAAAAATATTTAGAAACTTATAGAGAAGGTAGAGATTTAAAATACGGAGGACAAGTTCGTAACTATCAAAATGGTGGACTTACTGATCCGCCTATCTATAATGCAGACTTATTAAATGTTAGTAATCTGTTACCTGAAGTTACTGTAACTGATCAGTTACCAAATACTGTTCAGGCGTATATGGAAAACTTAAGGAGAACAAATCCTATAGCATATGGAGCCACTAGTGCTCAAAATATAGCAGGACAAACTGTAACAGATATAGCTAACTTTTTACCTGGTTCGGGAGAAGCAATAGATGCAGGATATGCAGCAGATGCTTTATCTCAAGGTAATTATGGTGATGCTGCGTTATATAGTGCAGGATTTATGTTACCATTTGTTCCTGGTAAAGCTATTAAAAAGGGTTTAAAAGAATTTCCTAACCTTTTAAAAGTAGGTAAGAGAGATGCAAAAGCTGCTGACTATGTAAGCAGTATAAATCCTGATGCATTAGATTTAAAATCTATTCAAGGATTAACTCAAAATCTTTCTAAAGGACAAGAAACAGAATTTATGGGTAATTTAATGCGTATAGCTCAAAGACGCCCTAACCAAAATTTTGGATTTAATCCAGGCTCTTCGTCTATATCTGATCTTATTAAAGCTAATAAAGGTAATCCTGGAGACTATCGTAATATTTTAGATGTAACTAGAGATGTTAGGATAGGTTCTAAAAATATTTATGACTCAGAATTAGGTAAAAATTTAAATCAATATGGAGAGTTTGGAGCAGTTTTAGAAAATTTGCCTTCTACTACTCCAGGAAAAAACATAAAGTATGTTATAAATAGAGGTAGGATTGCTAATGACATTGCACCTACAACAAAATATAAATCTGGATTCAGCGGTGACGTAACAGTTGGTCCAAATTATTTAGAAGAACCTTTATTTATGAATACATCTCCTGATCCTATTTATAACATGACTAACAATAGGAGAGTGATGGATGTTAATGCAGCTAATCAACATAACTTTTTAGGAGGACAAATGAATCAAAGGCCGCAGTATATACAGTCAGGGTCAAGAGCATTTATAGATCAAGGCAAAGCACAAGCGTCAAAGTTGCATCAAATATTTAATCCTAGATATAACCCTACTAATAGATTTGGGGATGGTTTAAATATAAGAACAGCAAAATTATTAGATAAGTCTTTTGACGTACCTAACCCTATAGACGGGACATTTATGAAATTTACAGATTACAAATACGGAGGAAATATGAATAAATATAAAAATGGTGGAGATCCACCTAAAAAACATAAAGATTATTTACAATATAATCCAAACTATCCTTTTACAGGGTGGGTAGATTCTCCTTATAGTTACGAAAGGCTTCAAAATCGTATTACTGAAGATAGTCTTTTATTGCAAGATTCGTGGTTCCCAAGTAATGAATTGATGAGAAACCTGCAAATAAATAGAGAGTATAGAGATAAAGTAAGACCTTATACAAAAGAAGAACTATATGATCTTAAGTACGAAGGAGATCAATCTAAAGCTTATGGTGGTAGAGCTATTCCTCAAGCAGGCTTTGGAGACATGTTTAAAAAACTAGGCCAACAAATTAAAACAGG
>Ga0070747_1000952_pt1 | contig 14303 bp, 22 predicted proteins | sample VirMetDEL_Mar_31_FD_77321 | JGI IMG/M metagenome (GOLD analysis project Ga0070747, IMG submission 77321) | Aqueous microbial communities from the Delaware River and Bay under freshwater to marine salinity gradient to study organic matter... | ecosystem: Environmental > Aquatic > Marine > Coastal...
ATGCCCGATGCGGTAGAAGACCCTAAAATTGGTCTCATCGCTGCTGACATTGACATCCCTGACTACGCACAGGCACTCAATGTGCAAGTCACAAACAACTCTGAGGTTCAAGACTTCATCGCTGGTCGAAACGCCCAACTCATTGAGATGGCACAGAAAATTCTGGCTACAGGCATGAATGTACTCTTCTGCTCACGCGACATTCACCCTGCTATCATTGAAACCTTCGCAAACGAAGGACTCTACCTTGTCCGCAGAGTGCGCCGAAGCGACATGGAGGCTTTGGCCAACTCAACAGGCGCTCGTATTATCGTCAATGTTGAAACCATCTCCGAGAAAGACCTTGGAACCTCCAAGCTACTTGAAGAGGTAAACATTGGCGAAAGACCCATGGTGAAACTGACTGGTACACCCAATGAGTCCACTGTATCAGTCCTAGTTAGAGCTCCTACACAACATGTGGTTGACGAAATCAAGCGAGCATTTGACGATGCAATCGGCGTGGTCTCAATCGCATACGAAGACCAGTCTGTGCTACCTGGTGGAGGTGCTCCCTATCTTACGCTATCATCTAAGCTAAAGGAGTACGCTGCAACAGTTGGAGGCCGAGAGCAAATGGCGGTAGAGTCCTTTGCTAACGCCCTAGAAGTTATCCCCAAGACACTTGCAGAAAACTGCGGACTTGACCCAATTGACTCACTCATCGCCCTGCGAAAGGCCCACACTCAAGAAGATGGCTGGAAGTACGGAATAAATGTAAATGACGGAACAGCCTGTGATATGTTGGAAGCAGATGTTATCGAGCCAAAGCGAGTGTCTGCTCAAGCCATTCGCAACGCCGCAGACATCGCTTCTCAACTCATCCGTATTGAGAAAATCATCACAGCAAGACGCAGAGCGGAGATTGGTGATGATGACTTCCAGTACTGAACACGTTGAAACTGCGCTTGACTTGCTGCTAAACTCGGGAAGAACATTCATATTGATGGTCCAAAGTGATTCAGGTAATCTCACCTACTACACAAACAGTCCAGGAGACAAGCTCTTCATAGTAAACCAAGAAGATAAGGAGGAATAAATATGCCAATAGCACCACCAAACAGTCCACTTTTGGATTTGATGTATAATCAAAAGCAAGAAGTGGGAGACACGATAACCCGCGAAGATATGATGGAACTACAAAAGGAACAAGAAGCCCGACTTCTTGGTACCTTCTTCGTCCAAGCCATCTTCCTATCACTAGCAATCATGCTATACTCAGCATGGGAGTGGAGCCAATTTAGTGAACCATGGGAGTCGGCTCTCTTTTACGGGCTTATGGCCTTTTCACTACAAGCGGCTTTGTACTTTACTTACCGAACCATGTTTGAGGATTCAAGCAACTACCGCAAAGAGCTCAAGCGCATGAAGAATAAGCAGCGTAAGCGGATGGCCCAGATGTCCTTTGAGATGCGCAAGATGCAAACCGAGACACTACTAACTCAGCAGATGCAGCAGTATCAGCAGCAGATGGCGCTTGCTAACTCAGATGGGTACATTGACCAAAATGAAGAAGCAATGCTTAGGCAGCAACTGGCAGCCATTCAGCAAACGGCGGGTGGTGTGGGAAACGCCCAAGACCTAGAGAAAATGGCGAGGCAATTGGGAATAGACCAATTCAAGGTGGGGCCCATTCCTCTAGGTCCAAGGTTAACTTTATCCCCCGCACCTACAACCAACATGCCCATAGCGGGAAACTCGCTGAACCTGAACCCCAGCCACGAGTCGAATATAGACTCGCAAGTCCAAGAGACTCTGGTATGAGATGTCAGGCACTGACAGCAGACAAGACTCAATGTAAGAGGTACTCCGATGAACAATTCTGCTGGCAACACCGACCAAAACAACCTAGAAAAGTGTCCAAAGTGCGCTCGGGTGATATGGATAAGGTACTTACCGTGTAAGGGCTGTGGGTATGATGAGGGGACACCCATCTAGGTGATGATATGGGAGTTATATTCAAGGACATTACCGACGACCAGCAAGAGGCCATGCTAGAGACCACATACATTGGTCTAACTTGGCAAATGAGGTACATGCGAGTCAAATACTGGACTTATATCGTACTGGCCTCACTTACTTCGGTGGGAGTAACAGCAGCAGTAGATTACTCCATGTACAAGTTTACAGACTACTCAGGCATAATTGGGTGGTTCTTATCGTGAGCTACGAAATTATCGTCGGCCACGCTATTTGGCAGGTGTTGAAAGACACCAAGGGGTATATCCCTCATCAAGTTGGTGTGTATGGAGCAAGTGAGTCAGGTAAAACTACTCTCGATATGCAAATGACGACTCGAGGAGAGATACGAGAGCTCGGTGAAGACGACCGCACCCATCACTCAAAGAACTGGCTAGGTAATGAAAAGATGCCCCATCAAACCAGCAAGCGCGTAAAGAGCGACGGCTTCACCAGCCGCACAGTGGTTTCTCGAGACATTGGAGGACACGACGAGTATCACTCTATGTGGTTGAGAGACATGATTCAACGAAAGGTTAGAACAGTAGTCGTAGTAATAGACCATAGGCATCTAAACAGTCAAAGAGATACATCTAACCAAGTAGCCCTAGGGTATCTAGTAAAATCACTATCACAGAATAAAGTCCCCAAGGGACTCGGACTCAGAGCAAGGCGTCGTGCAAAGAAGTATGCTCCCGACAGAGTACTTTTGTTGGCGAACAAAGCTGACGAATGGATGAGCGATGAGGACTTCCACCTATGGGAGCGGGGCTTTATCGCCCGTCACAAGATTTTCGACGTTTTTAGAGACGACATGTATCAACTGCAAAAGATGCACATACCGGTACACCTAGACGCAATCAGCGCAAGGTACTCTTGGAACGTCGAGAACTCAATATTGAAGGGGATAAGCATATGAATCAAGATTTTCAGCAACAAAGACTAGCACAACTGATGGCTCAACAGCCTCAGTATCAAGGCGGAGCATATGACGGAGTGGTGGCCACTGTTGACTTCAAACTTTCAGAGCATTCCAATCCCAAGAAAGCAAGGCGGCAGAACATCAAGCGAGCAGTAAAGGCACTAAAGCCCTTGAAGCGACCCTTGTTCTTCTTCGGATATCGCAGGACAAAGGGCCATCAGTGTGTGGTAGATGGAACCAACTGCGTTGATGCCGACTATGGTGAGCTGTTTGACCAGTACTTCCGAGACCCATACACTATGCAGGTGAGACCGTTTCGTCCGTGGACGGGTGTAATCCCTGGAAAGGGGCGACAGATGGAAGGTACTTATTGCCCACAACATTTAGCGCTGTATCACAATTTACTTGAGTGGCTAGAGCAAGAAGATGCGGAAGCAGACCCAGGATTCTTTTCGAAGATGGCAAAGAAGGGTGTAGCCTTTGTTCCAGTTAAGAAAGGTGAGAAGAAAGAGGAACACCCAATGATTGTCAAGTACACTCCTGTATTCTTGGAAGCACAAAAGGACGGCATTCCTGTTATGCACTTCAGGAATCCAATCACAGGTCAAAACGATATCACCATGTTGGTATTCGACAACAGAGTGCTACAATCAACCGCACCAACAGGGACCACTTTGAGTTCTATGGACATGGCCCAATATCACCAAGTTGTCGAGCAAATGGGTAAGACTCAATAAAGGAAAGAATATAACTGAGTAGAAGGTGGGGTAAGTATGGCATGGAGCTTTGGAAGTAATAACGGACCCTCACAAGAACAAGTGGCTATGTTCGGCCAGGCAGCGCAAGACTCGGGTCTCAGCGGAATCGCTGTGAATCAAGTAGACCAAATGACAAATGGTATGAAAAATGAAGACCAGGTGCAGATGCTTTACCAACTCATGGCACTGCATCCAAATGAAGTTGCGCTATTTTTCTTGGAGTATCCTAACTTCATGAATGAGTTGGCATCATTAATTTCTCTACTGATGCGTAAAGAACTCTATGAGTGGTTTAACTCAGGAGTTATGGCGGCTAGTTTGAACGCCGAGAAGGCCGCAGCTGCTGGCTACTCTACTATCACAAAAGAGAACATCGACGCACAGGTCGCCAAAGTCGTCCCAGCCCAAGAGATGCAACAGAAGGTCCACACGTCTGATATGCAAGCCATGAACATGATGAGTGGACACCAGCAACAGATGATGCAGCAGCAGCAAATGATGCAGCAGCCAATGATGGGTCAACCAATGATGGGTCAGCCAGGAATGCAGCAACCAATGATGGGTCAACCAATGATGCAGCAACCAGGGATGTACGGACAACCACAACGCCCAGGTATTAGTTCTGCGCTCGGTGGTTTCGGTTCCAGCCTCATTAGAGGTACACTTGGACTGCCTCCCGCACAGCAACAAGGATATAGGCAACAACAACCTCCGCAGTGATGAGGGGAGTTAGTTGCGTCCACTGATACCTAAGGGATTCTTCTATGATAGATTCCCTACGGAGTCTAACTCAGCAGCTGAAATCCACGCTCGCGAAGTTGAATCAAGTAAAAAGGTCTTAGAAGATGAAATTATAGCACTTGAAACTCAAGCTGCTTTAGTCATCAAGAAGCACAACAACTTCTTTGTGCCCCACTTTGGGTTAAAGGCGCAACAAGGCATCGCAAAACTTTACCTTCGTGATGAGTCAGGCAACTGGAAGGGGGTAACCGGCGGTGCACAAGCAAATAGCATCGCTAATGAAATCATGACTTACAAGTCACCGGCACCAAGTGAAACTAAGCTAACTCAAGTTGAGTGTGTAGGGTTGATTATGAATATGATTAAGCGCTACGAGCTTAGTAGGCAGATAGCAACAGCGCGAGCAAGTTTAACTACTGAAGACGTGAAAGAGTTCTATAAGTTAGAGAAGAGACCAACCTACCAGCAAATGAGAAGTGTGCTGACCACGATGACAGCAGATATCGGCACACACATACCAGGAATGGCCCCCCGAAAGCCCGCCACCATTTCGAATGTCCTTGGTTGGGTCGCATGGCAAAACAAGTATAGGCCTGCTGATTGGGTATTCCAACAAAAAGCTGTTCAAGGTCTTAGTTATTACCCATACACTAGACAGCACAGCTCGGGCTTTACCATTGTAGTACCAAATGTCATGAGTTTCTATGAGCGAGCGTTTCGAAGCGGTAAGCCACAATCTTATTGGCAGCTATTTAGCCAGTATCGACTAGGTATCTACGAACCTATGGAGGTAGGCCATCAAGGCAGACCAAGCCTTGGTTCCAAACTAGGTGTAGTACTGTTTAAAGTAGACCCCTTTACAGGTGCTCCAGTTAGCAAAATTATGGAGTCCGACGTTGTAGCAATTGGTGAGGCAGGTGCATCTCCTGGCACTTTGCTATCGAAGGCTCGTGCGGCACTGTTTCCTGAAATGTATACCCTTGAGGCAGGTGTAAACTACAAAGTTGGAGATGCCAAAGTTAGATACGCAAACGAACTTAAAGCAGCCCTAACACTCTGGGACGGAGTCATGGATAAACCAAAGACACCGCTTGTTACAGTTGCGACCCAAAATGGAGGGATGTCTAAGTTAGCAATTTATATTCAGCCAACAGGGATAGAAACTGCAATGAGTAGACTAGTTAAGGGTAAGGACTTCCAACGCTGGTTCGACGAGATGCTTGGGATTAAGACCCAGGAAGCATATAAGTTACCAAAGAAGATGCTCACATCTCAGATAACTGATACAGCGTGGACATTCTATGTAGATAGAATGAATGATGCAATAGACACGCTACATAGCGCATTAACTCATCCAGCAACACCTATGTTGGGAATTTATACAATGGTGGACAAGGTTGGGTCGAGTCAGGGCCAATTAGACGCAAAGAAAATCCTCGGACTAGTTGGCTGGCCAACAAGTCAACCAAGCAAATTGTTTGAGGTATATGTTAACGATAAGCGAGATGCAAATGTTGTGATGAACACTGTGTTTAACTACCTCAATGAAGAATCACTTATGGCTCCTCCTGAGATGTACTTTGCAGAAAGCATTCAAGCAAAGCTTGAGTCCGCACCTTATACACAAACGGAAGGCCAGCAACGAGGACAATCACCGCAACTCGGACTGGTTCGCAACTACGAAATCGTACAAAAGGTGTCCAGAGTTCTCGAGCTCGAAGACCACAAGAAGAGTGCAGAAATCCCTGGAATCCAGCCCGTTGGTGCTGAGGGTATTCATCGTCGGTACTTTAACTCAGGAAAGACCATTGTTTCAAAGGCCTCAGTTGGCTCTTCTTCTACTTTCTTACCCGAAGGCACCGAACTTATCGCAGTACCTGATACACTATCAACTTACAACTTAAGTAAAGACTCATTTGGCAGGCTTCAACCAGAAGAAAGAAACCTTCTACTTGGTGGAATAGCCGTTATGAGTATACTAGGAATAGTCTATATGGGTAGACGTTAAAATCAAAGGCATTAAGAGTTAGATACACTTGGGGTGAAGTAATGGTGGCGAGTCGTAATCAACAGCATGTAATGGCAAGAGCCTTTGGCTCAACCCATAATGGCTCGCTAACACCATACGGTGCCGAAGGTGAAATGGCTACCTACCTTAATGGTCGCCGTCAAGCCTCTATGAGGGGACTTGGGGCAGGACACAAGCCCAATATGCAGCCTTCAACCAAGGGAGAAGTCGTTGAAACTTCTGATATTTCTACTCGTTTTGGGTGGGGAGCAGTGTTTGTTGTCAAAGATTCAATGGGATATTATGTTTGTGAGCACTATTGCCCCAAAGCAAAAAGGGTCGTCAAAGACGGACGATACCCTAGCCTAGCAGAAGCAAAAGCCGCTTGCGAGAAAGTTAAAACACAACTCAGAGACACAGGCATGGTTAAGGGCCTTAGTGGTCTAAATGGATACTCAGCTATTGGTGCAGACGTCACATTAGGATTAAATACAGTTAGTTTGGGCTCACTTGCACTTCTTTACGTTGGTCTTGATTTCCCCGGAGCCCGACCCATTGCAAAATACGTCTCAAAAACCCTCAAAGAACCAACAGAAGCAGTTAGAAATGTCTTTGTTCTGCTCGGCGTCGGTGGACTTCTAATGGGGGGCTTATCTTGAGACCCCGACATTTTGGTGCCGCTTCGTGGGACGAAGAAGAAGACGAAGAAGACGAAGAACTAGACTTGTCTGGCTTCCTAAGCTCTGCCCCACCTCCACCCCCTGTGGTTGAAAGAAAGCGAGGAGCCTCTGGTATGGGTAACGCTGGACCGAGAACTCAAGCTGCACCAGAGCAAGAGCCTGCTCAAATGTTTGGAAGACCCTCTAACATTGGTTATGTACCTGCTGCAGTGACCGCAGGAAACCCCTGGAACCCACTATACGCTGACGACAACGCTATGTTTTCACCAAAGCCTTGGGTTGTTACCAAAACTGTGGGTGTTGTTGCTGCTACCGCTGGCCTAGGTATGGGCCTTTCGCTAAGAGGAGCGCGCCCTGTTGCCTTTCCAGTCGCCGCACTTGGTGCGGCTGCCTATGTTCACACTGCCCTAGGTACCCGCCACGGAGCGTGGGCAAACTTCGCTGCAGACAGACATGTCATTTCCAAGGTTCTCGGTGGTGCAGGTGTTCATCTAACCGGCGCTTATCTGTTTAGAGCAATGTATAGGAAGTCTAGAGGAGACACCCTAAAAAAGTCCTTCAGTATCAGAGGTGATTAAATGAGCTACTTTGGAAACTCCGGTCCTGCGCAAGACGGTGGATTCTTTGGAAGTATCCAAAGAGGCTCTGACAGACTACACAACGCCCGCGTCACCCGTGCCCGTGCTGGTAACATGGACGGTGTCGTTGAGGACGCTTTGCCTCAAAGTGGTACTCAAATAGTCATCTATCTCGGCGCTGCTTATTTGATGTACCGTCTTTACACTGGCAACCGTCGCAGAGCCAAAGCACCATCACAGTCGCCTTTGTACGCTATCTGGAGTTGATAGCATCATAGACTACAAGTGCTCCCAGTGTGGAGGACTCTCGTCATTTCGCTCTAAGCAGTCCATGATAGTCTGTACGGGCTGTGGAGGCCGCATTTTCCTTAAACTTCGCCGCTCTGGTACCAAAAGCGTACCCGCTGAGTGAGCCAACTTAGTTAAATAAGAGACGAAAGGTGGTAGTGCTATGGTTAGAGCCGTAGATATCAAGTACAAGCCCACGGGCCCTTTGGCCGGAATGATTGGAAGTAAGTCCAGAACGCGAGGACAAATCGTGAAAGCCCTCTGGAAGTACATCAAAAAAGAAGGACTTCAAGGAGAGAGTGGCACAGGTAAGAAAATCAAAGTGTCATCTGGTAAGATGGAGTCTCTCGGTAGAGTCATCTACGCTGAAGATAATGACGACATGTACGAAATGGTCGGCAAGAAGAAGCTGGTCACTATGTTTGAGATGAACAAGCGTATGGAAAAGTACCTTGAGCGTCAAAACTAATCGTGATAGGCACAAAAGTCGCTATTTGGTAAGCTAATTAGCGAGCATGGCTTCTTTAGAGAAGTTACTCCTTTGCATCTCAGTTCCGCTGGTGGATTCTTGGTGCACGAGTTGCAGGTGTAGACTCTACCAGGCTCGTTATGCTTAGGCTTTACAATCATGAAGTACCCACAGACTCTACAGGCGTACCTAGGCATTGAATACCACCCAATTGACTACTTGGGCTCCGCCGGAAAGTAAAATGGCGGCGACCATAATCCACTGAGTGAACTTCCATCGCCTATCGACCTTCTCTGATATCTCATTAAGAGTACTTTGAATGAGTTCTTTGTCTTCTTCGCGCAAAGAGATTACCAGCTTCAGCTCAGAGAGGTCGATTCCTAGCGAATCTAGAAAGCCAGAGTTCTTTTGACCTCGCTTGCGCTCTCGGATGGGTGGTTCTTCAGTCATCAAACCTACTGAAGTTCATCCGGGTTAAATGGATTACGGGCATCAACGAACGTAAAGGACTTTAGCCGACCTGAATTGTACCGCTGTTGAAACTCTTCGGGGTACTTCGATAGCTTGAGCTCCTCAAACATCTCCATTGTCTCTGTAGAAAGTACTTCTATGAACGGTGTGATGTGAGTAGGCGCTACAACATCTGGAATGCATCCGCACTTTAGGCGAACTTCCGTGTAAAACGGTATCCCTTGACTGAGTAAGTAGTTACACACTTCGAATATCATTCGCCTGTGTGCATCGGTATGTTCTGCACTTAGCCTAACAGCGTTCATGGGAACCTTGTAGGAACGGTCAACATACTCGCGCATGAAGTCATTTACGATACGCTGGTCACTCGGGCTTAACTTCACTGTACTCCCTCTGGTAGTCTCGTAGCCGAGCTTCCATCAAGTGTTGAGGGTAATCACCAGCAAGATACTTCTCAACATAGGCGAGAAAGGCCTTCATGTTGAGCTTGTGTCGCTGAATCCACCATGCTTCATCCACGCTTAACACCCCAGTGATTCATCAGTCCGTAAATCTGCCTAGGTGTTAACAGCCCTTCGGTCTTAAGACTGATTTGCATAACAGGGAAACCAGCTTTGTACATCTCAGCAACCTTGCGAGCCAAAGCTATTTGCTCGGGAATCTCTTGAATAGTACCATCCTCTAAGCGAGTGTGGCCAAAGGGGAGGCTACCAACGTGCTTCTTTGTCCTCTTCATCCCTGCTCTGATGTTTAAGGAGCGCAATTCTTTGTAATACTCCCTGGCGCTTATCACAGTACAAAGTGCTCTGAAGTCGTTTGAATTAGCCGACGAAATCCACTCGGTATTATACAGAGCGCACTTGATTGCCGCCGCTGACACCAATGCTTTGAGGTGGGCTTCTGTGAGGCCCTCAAGTGTCAACAAGTACACATGACTGTACTTCGGAAGGTCAGTAATTAGCTCATCTATGTTGTTGGGAACATCAGTCCAACCATCAGCATAGACTTCAGCGATATTTGGGTCGTTGGTTTTCAAAACCGCCAACTGTAGCATCTGGTCGTAGTCGTAGTCTTTACCCTCTGGGCAGAACAAATACACTGCTCTTTGGTCACTCGACACTACGCTCACCTTGGGCTTCTCCGTCCTTCACTCTCGTGATGGCTTGAACCCACTGGCCATTAAGGAAGTTGATGTACCCCATAATGTTCCAACCGTGGTTCAGTGCGTCGTTCACATGCTTCTCTAGCAACCCGAGGTTGCCGTGCGTCAATACCATATATTCTTTTTTCATAGTCATAACCTCCCCACGTCAAACTGGTGGAAGAGATACCCTCCCATCAGTAATATCATAGTGAGTCCAATCATCAAAGATTCGTTTGACTTAGCAAAGTCCACAACGAACATAAACGGGTCATACCAGTTACCCGAAGAAGCCCCAGCAAGGGCGATAATAGCGAAGCCAAATCCTAGCAACATGAGTAGCTGGAGGATACCATCGCGGTCCCAGCCCATTCCTGTAGGGTCGCGAATCATGCTTCCATACCTCCATAGTTGATATTAGGAATCTTATTACAGATATCACAGGCTAAGTTATACGCCCTATAGTTGTAAAGGGCAGAGTAAACCCAGTCAGCAGGAAGTGTCATAGGAACGCCACAGGAGCAATTGAAAGTGATTTTGCTCATTCTTCCTCAACCTCCGCTACAAAGCGTACAAACTCGCCACAGCACTCGTCTTGAAAGAACATATCCTCGTCTGGAAACAACCATGTGCAAGCTCGTTCTTTGCTGCACTTAGGGCACTTGTACGCTATGTCAATAGCGTAACCACTGGTGAAGTTACTTGCGTCCTTATCCTTGGTAGGATAGTTAAGCAAGTCAAAGGGCGTGTTCAGCCCTTCGGTCGCCTTGGTCATTGCCGAGAAGTGAGACTCGAAAACTTCACCTATGTTCACTCAGATACCTCCTTTAATGTCCAAGTATTGTTTCCGTTTGAGTCCTGATGTCGTTTAAACTCTTTACTCTTCTTGAAAACGTAGTTAAGTCGGAACTTATTCGGTGGGTATCTAAGTCCTAGATTGGTTCGCGGATTACGGTAGGCAAGTAGAACTTGCTCCGCTCGAGATGCCTTGAACGGGGCACATATGTCTATCTGATTAGAGTTCTTTAAGATGCGAATCCATAACAGCTCAAATGAAGTCATTCTGCTCGCTCTTGGTTTTCTAGTTACCATTATTCTTCCTCCTTTTTCTTCATGTGTTGAAAGCAGTATTTGCTATTGTAGTACTTCAGTTGTCTGCATCGACGACTTCCTCTGCCAGGCGTTGTCAGTGCTTCACAGTGGTTATCTGGGTTCAATGCAGCAAGGGTTCGGCATTTGCTGCACCTTGGAAAAAACCCTGGGCGTTCCAGCGCCTCCCGGTTTACTCGATAGTAGTTACCACATCCACACTTAATCGACGGCATCATTCGTCCTCCCAGAACTCTCTGTGGATGTCTTTCCAGGTTCGTCCGTAGACAATGTCGGTGATACTACCTTTGCTGACCGAGAAGGCCTCAGCAATCTCTTCAACAGTCCATAGCTCTCTATCAGCGTCTCCTTCATGGTATAAAATAAGGATTTCATATACTTCATCTCCGTTTAATTTACTGTTATGGTTGTTCTCGCCCGCTACTCTTCGCGATTGTGCTAAGTCGTCCATGTTGTCGTTATGGTCGCCTAGCTTGTGGTGGTCAGGATTGCAACAAAGCCTGTTATGACACTGATGGAGAATAAACTCCTCAGGCTCAATGTAGCCACGGTGTATCATGTAGCAAACACGGTGAGCAAAGTAATTTCTTCCTTTGCCTCCACCATGCTTCTTGACATGAATACGCCCGTAGCCTGCTTTGTCCAATCCTCCTATCCACTCCCAACAAGGGGTCTCAAGTGGTCCGTCGCCTTCGGGATTGACTTTCGCCATGAAGGTCTCGACCCACTCAGAGTCCTTTGCGAGCTTCTCCAACTGCTCCCTAGACATCATTGCCTCCAAAGAACATTGAAAGAACTTCTGCTCGGGTCAATCGTGGCTTCTGGAGCCTTTGGGGAATCCCAAATACCAAACTTCTCATCTCGATAACTCCTCAAATGGTGAACCTGTCGAACAGGAATCCTGCTAAGTCTTTGCAGCGTCTTTCAATGGCCTTTTCGTCCCAAGTAGCAGGGGCCGAAGCGACAATGTCCTTGACAAGATGAAGGTTCGACTTCTTATACTCTGGTAGCTTTGTTGCCCAGCCTTTGTTGGAAACGCTCTTGTTGAGGGTTCCTTCAAGGAGGGTTAAGTTACCAAGGTTGTGTGTTTTGTTGTTGAAGTCATCCCACTTGATGTGAGCCCAGTCAGTGCTAAGGGTCTGTGGGCAGATGTGTTCAACATCATTGAGGTTCTTGGGGTCAGCAGATGGGTTCTTAATCATCTCAACCTTCTTCAACATAAATCGAGCCTGGGCTCTACTTAGGTTATCTGTGTGTACCAGATTGTTCACGAACATGGGTCTCGTAGCCACTTTGTGTGTCTGCGCTTCTTTCTTCATCTCGCTAAGAGCGTCAGTAAAGTTGTTTTTGTAAGCAAGGTGGCCCCAGCGAACATATACCTTCTTCAAAGCGTTTGAGTCAATGTTGCCGGCGAGCTTTGCGTGCAAGTGAAGGTACTCAACATAATTGTAGAGGTCTTTGCGAGGTCCTTTGACGACTCTACTACCATGCTTAGCATAGTGCGCAGCAAGGATAGGAGCAAGTTGGTTAGAAACCCGCATGTCCACAAGGTCGTTATGTTGGTGGTTATCAGTGATTGCGTGGAAGTAATTACCCCATTCATTGCTGAATCGAGTCAGTTGCTGGAGTAAGCGGGTGTACTTCGTCTTCGTGGTAATCTCTTTCTTCAAAAAGTGCTGCCAGTGGTGTACGATACCCCTGGAAGTAATGAGGTTGCTTGTTCGAGTCTTCCAGTAGTCACCGAGCATGAAGCCGATATGTTGGGGCTTTTCTTTGCAGTCAGCCTCAATTTGTGTCCAGAGAACTTTGAAGTCATCAATCATACCGTGCTTAAGTGCATCCTGCCTGAGAAAGACCTTCACAACATCGGACCCATCGAGGTCAAGGCCCGTGGTGTTCATTGACTTGAACATGATGAGGGCTTCTTCCATCTCGTCAGAAGTGATGGTAGACACATGGCAGTACGCCAGGATTTGCTCAAGCCACTCATCAGTGGTGGTCAGTGCGTTAACTGGGTCGTATGCAGCCTCTTCTTCGTATGCTTTTTCGATTAGCTCAGTGAACCAGTAGTAACTTTTGTGTAGTCGAGCAAGACCTGGCCCCATGGCGTTGCACACAAAGCTGGGCTCCAGCATCTGTTGGAGCGCGAGGTTGTCGAGGTGATTGTCGCTCCTCACATTGGAAGCCTTGCTTCGCCTGTCCCAGAGTAAGTTACAAGCCTCGACATAGGCAGCAGACATCGCCGCACCGTGCTGTTTGTAAAAGTCTCTAAACGCAGCCACGAGAGCAAGGAAGGTCAGAGTCCTTTGCTGACCATCGACCAGATGCTTACGGTAAGTCTTTGTTGTGTCTTCATAGATGATGGAGTTACCAAAGTAGTGAACGCCATTGTGTGGCTCTCTTCCTTTCATCACAAGCACTTGCTCACAAATGTCATTCCAAAGCTGGGTAACTTGGTCGTTTCCCCAGTTGTACCGTCGCTGGTAGTCAGGAACGAGAATACCTCCAGTAGAGCTAATTAGGTCACCGATGGTCTCGCCCTTGGGCGTAACGGGGTCTCTTCGCTTCACGCAGATTCCTCCTGAGAGAAGTTTTCTTCAAAGCACATTTCCTTGTAGTCGCATAGTTTTCCACAGAAGTTGGTCTTGGTCTGACCAGCGTTAGCCTTAGACTGACCATTGTATTCAGGGTTGGGCTTGAAAATACCGTTTTCGTATCCGTTTAGAACGTCCGTAACCATCACAAACTCCTCAAGTGTCTTCATGAGGTTTTCGTGCATCTTTTCAGTCACTCGCAGGTCAATACAGCGGATAGATGCTTCTTGTGGACCTGCTCGGTTCTTCTTTTTGTCAGCAATGAGGTATCTAAAATTGTTAAGTCCCGTCATCTTAGCGTACATAGCAGGTTGATGCTCGGACAGTGCCTTAGCAAGTGTCCAAACAGCTAACCAGTAGTCAGAAGCTAGCTTCAAATCACCAATAGAACCATCCTCAAAGACCAAGTCAATGTAGCCTCTGAGCCGTACAGTAGTGTCCGCTCGAGGCAAGTAAACCTCAACGCAACCTTCTACTTCGGTTTCAGTCACATTCGGTAAGTCGAGCTTGTTTCCGTAGTGGTCTTCGCCTTTCATCATGGCGTG